>Ga0193950_1000025_pt1 | contig 59954 bp, 47 predicted proteins | sample BB_1_MG_FD_144485 | JGI IMG/M metagenome (GOLD analysis project Ga0193950, IMG submission 144485) | Microbial mat bacterial communities from the Broadkill River, Lewes, Delaware, United States - BB_1_MG | ecosystem: Environmental > Aquatic > Freshwater > River > Microbial mats | place: USA...
AAACCTGCAAATAGCAAGGTCTTGATAAACTTAGAACCTGTGATTTTTCGTTCGCGTTTTATAAAGCCTGTCGTTTTGGCTAAATTATCTGCATCCTCGTTGAAAACAGATTGCATAGCTTGGGCTGTCGTTGCAAAAACATCCATTCCATACCCCTCAAGCTTCTATTTACAATGCTCTATTATAGCTCTTCAGTAGATATTTGCTCTTAAGTTGATGCGTATGAGATAGAGGAATAAAACCCAACATTAGCTACAATACCTTAGACTACTTTTTTAGATTTCTTATTAGATTACAACCACTACATATTGTCTTTTTCAATTTAGATATTAATAAGGTATTTTTAAACTTTTCATCTTATCGTATAAACGCGCCCGTGAGATTTTCAGCAATTTAGCTGCGGGAGCTTTTTTTCCCCCTGTCTCTCTCAAGGCAGCTTCAATTGCCTGTCGCTCAGTTTCAGCCACCACTTCATCTAAAGGACGAATCATTACCTCTTCATAACTTTGTACATCCCCAATAGATGCGACGACGTTATTTTTTAAAGGTAAAATATTACGAAAATCATTCGCAGTTAATACCACTTTATCAGTGATGGCATACATCTGTTCTAATACATTACGAAATTCCCGTACATTCCCCGGCCAAGTATAACGCGCCAAAATATCCGCTGCTTCAGGTGAAATCTCTTTTACAGGTAAACCATTACGTAACGCAATATCTTCAATAATAAAATCACATAAAACACGAATATCTTGTAAACGCTCTCGTAAAGGCGGCAAAGTAATCGGTAAGACATTTAAACGGAAATATAAATCTGATCGAAACTCCCCCTCTTCCACCATTTGCTGTAAATTACGACTGGTAGCAGCAATCACACGTACATTTACCTTAATAACTTTATTTGATCCTAAAGGTTCAATCTCTTGCTCTTGTAACGCACGTAATAATTTAGGTTGTAAGTGCAGCGGCATATCGCCTACTTCATCTAAAAATAGGGTGCCCCCATCCGCTAATTCAAATTTACCTTTACGCCCTTTACGCTCCGCGCCTGTATATGCGCCGGGGGCAACCCCAAAAAATTCAGCTTCTAATAAAGTTTCAGGTATTGCTGCCACATTTAAATTCACCATAGGCTTATCACTACGGGTAGAACTGGCATGAATCGCATGGGCTAATAATTCCTTTCCTGTCCCTGTTTCGCCTAATAATAAAACGGTGGTATCAAGCTGAGAAGCACGACGTGCAAGACGTTTTACTTCTAAGCAAGAAGGGCTGCTGCCGATAAATTGGGTAAATGTATATTTTGCTGCACGATGCTGTGCCAAGGCTTGGCGGGCTTCTTTTAATTCCGTTTGCATCCGCTCAAATTTAGATACTAAAGGGCGTAAATACTGCACACTATCATAGAAAACAAAGGCAAATGCACCAATTAATCTATTTTCTTTATCTAATAAAGGGATTCGTGTGACCACAAAATATTGATCATGAAACGGCATGATATCTAATAAAGTCGGCTTACCCGTTTCTAATACTTTATACATTAAACTATTGGGAATAATATCACTGACGACTTCCCCTTCAATATGCTTATCTTTATCAATATGAAGTAAATTACGATACTTATCATCCATCCAGACAATACGCGCGTACTTATCAACAATCAGTGCGCCTTCACATAAGCTTTCAAACATACTAAACATTGAGCGTACAGCTTGTTGACGAATATCACTGGCATTTAAATCATCAAAACTATCTGTTGAATCCTTTGCTGTTGACATTCCATCCTCCTATTTTTATAACTATGTTATTCTATATTATGCTCATAGTTTAGCTACATACTGTATAAATAGCACCGACCTCAATCCTCAAAAGTAGAATAATTCCATTTTTTATGAATAGTAAAGCCCTTTATTTGCGTCTACTGCGCTATATTTTTCCTTATTGGCGTAAGTTTGCCCTCGCTATTTTTGCCATGGTGGTACTTGCCATCACAGAACCTGCTCTGCCTGCTTTACTTAAGCCATTATTAGATGATGGCTTTGTTAATAAAGATCCGTGGATTATTCAATGGATGCCTATTATTTTAATGGGTATTGCACTGACGAAAGGGATAGCGATGTTTGTCAGCTCAGTGAGTATGACATGGATTGCGAGCCGTTTAGTGATGGATTTACGCCAAGAAATGTTTGCTAAATTAGTCAGCTTGCCCACCACACGTTTTGATAATTTATCCTCTGGAGTTTTACTATCTAAGGTCACTTATGATGTGAATCGGGTGATGTCAGCAGCAACAGATACTTTAGTGATTTTAGTGCGAGATAGCTTAACCGTATTGGGCTTATTGGCATGGATGTTTTATTTAAACTGGAAACTTTCGCTGATCGTATTCACCATCATGCCCATTATTATGATCACCGTGCGTGTTGTGAGTAAACGATTACGTAAAATTAATACCTCTATCCAAGATTCAATGGGCGATATGACGCGTATTTTAGAAGAGACGATTAGTGGACATAAATTAATTAAGGTATTTGGTGGGCAAAATTATGAAAATCAGCGGTTTGCAGGAGCAAGTAATCATGTACGCCAATTAGAAGTTAAAACCCAAGTCACATCAGGTATCAGTGTTTTTATCGTGCAGTTTCTCACAGCCGCCGCTTTAGCAGTGATTATTTATATTGCTTCCCTACTGTCTGCATCAAATGATATTACCGTTGGGGGCTTTGTGTCTTTATTTACTGCAATGGGGATGTTATTTGCCCCTGTTAAACGCTTAACTAAAATTAATGATCAGTTACAGCAAGGACTGGCAGCAGCACAGAGTATTTTTACCCTAATTGATGAAAAATCTGAAACTGATACAGGACAACAAGCTGCAACACGTTTAAAAGGGCAGATTGATTTTAATCAGTTGGATTTTACTTATATGGGAAAAGAGGATCCTGCACTCAGTGCGATTGATTTACACATTCAAGCAGGGGAAACGGTGGCATTTGTCGGCGCGTCAGGTAGTGGTAAAACTAGCTTGGTTAATCTTATCCCCCGCTTTTATAATGTTGAAGCCGAACAATTACAGCTAGATAAAATTAATGTTAATGATCTGCCCTTAACCACTTTACGCGATAATATTGCCTTGGTTTCTCAAGAGGTGGTGTTATTTAATGATAGCATTGCTGCCAATATTGCCTACGGCTGTATGCAAGAAGCAACGGAAGCAGAGATTATTGCTGCTGCAAAAGCGGCGTATGCTTATGAATTTATCCAACAACTCCCAGAAGGTTTGCAAACCACTGTGGGAGAGCGTGGGGTGAAACTCTCAGGCGGACAACGCCAGCGTTTAGCCATTGCGCGGGCTTTATTAAAAGATGCGCCAATTTTAATTTTTGATGAAGCCACCTCTGCACTGGATACGGAATCTGAATTACAGGTTCAGCAAGCCTTAGAAAGCTTAAAACAAGGACGTACCACCTTAATTATTGCTCATCGTTTATCAACGATTGCTCAAGCGGATCGTATTATTGTGATGGAAAAAGGGCAGATTGTGGAAATAGGGACACATCAAGATTTACTTGCAGCACAAGGGACGTATGCCAAGCTGTACCGTATTCAAGCAGCACAACAATAAGGGATAAGTTTAATTAATAGAGAGAAAATACAGTATATTTTCTCTCATCCTTAAAAACTAAAAGCATATGATATTGTGCAAGATCGCAGAAAAAGCTATTATTTTAATTTACTGATTAGAATCAAATGCACACGACCTTCGACCCTATCCAAATCATTCTTCCTAATAGCTTTGAGCCTAGCCAACATTGGTATCCTAAAGCACTGAATGCCACAATTCATCCGATGGTTGATTTTTTTCTCAACCTCAGTAAAGAGCGTATTGCACAACGTTATTGTTATTTAAATCCTAGTGTGCAAGTCGATGATTTATTAAATTTACTCGCTTACCAGCCTAAGCATTTTTTTTGGGCTGGGACTGATTTAATTCATGTTGCAACAGAGCATGGCAAGCGGGAAATGGTGGTAATTGAAACCAACTCTTGTCCTTCAGGGCAAAAATCCATGCCTCTCTCTAATGATAATGATGAAATGGGGAGTTATCGGGGATTAATTGAAAATACATTTAAACCTGCATTAAAAAGTAAGCGGCTACCACAAGGGAAGTTAGCCGTTATTTATGATAAAAATGATATGGAATCATCAGGCTATGCCTGTGCAATAGCTGATATTTTCCATGAAGAAGTGTATTTAATTGCTTGCTATGATGAGCAAGATAATAGCCATTTACGTATTAATACTGATACAGATATTCTTGAATTCCAAAATGAAAAAAAGCAATGGGTTCCCCTTCGTGCTGTCTTTCGTTACCTCACCCAAAAACCGTGGAGTCGTCTCCCCACTAAATCAAAAACGTTTATTTTTAACCCTATTACTGCCTGTTTGGCGGGAGGGCGAAATAAAATGGTTGCCTCTAAAGCCTATGAACAATTAAACAATGAGCTGCGGAATAAAAATTTAAAAATCCATACACCTGCAACGGTTTGGGATGTCAAAAAACAAGATATTCCTTATTGGATGGAAAAAATGGGTGGGCAACTTGTGATAAAAGTCCCTTATAGTAATGCAGGTCAAGGGGTATTTACGATTATTAATCAGTATGAACTGAATGCATTTATGCAACAAGAATTTCACTATGAACAGTTTATCGTTCAGAGTTTAATTGGGCATTATAATTGGAGTTCTACTACAGAAAATGGCAAGTTATATCATATTGGTACGATGCCTGATAAACAGGGAAAAAGTTACGCTGTTGATGTACGTATGATGATCAATGCCACAGAATCAGGTTTTCGCCCTTTAGCGATTTATTCACGTAAAGCTGCTTTACCTCTTGCTGATAATTTAGAGTCAGGCACCTCTTCATGGGATATTTTAGGCACTAATTTATCAACAAAATTGGGTAAAAATGTATGGGGTTCTGATACTAATCGATTATTATTAATGGATCGGCGTGATTTTAATAAACTCGGTATAGGTTTAGATGATTTGATCCAAGGCTATATTCAATCTGTTTTAGCAACCATTGCTATTGATAAAATGGCATGTAGCTTAACGGATAAAAAAGGTAAATTTAAATTAAAACAGTTTAAACTACTCAACCAAGATCCTAAGCTATTGGAAGAGATTTTTTAAATGTTAATTATCTATTGCTGCTGCTGCAATAAAACAATCAATCAAAGCGCGAATATGTGGCGCAATATAACGATTAGGTGGGAAAACAACATATAAAGGAATATCTATATTCTCACAATCTTCTAAATGTATATAATTTAAAGCCCCTTTTTTAATATGGTGTGCTACAAATAATTCAGGAATTAATGTAATCCCCCATCCTTCGATTAAAGCGCGGCGTAGTGTTTGATTATCATTAAATACATGCTTTCCTTCTACAGCTATTTTTATCTGCTTATTTTGTTGTTTAAAAAATAAATATGCGGCAAAACTATTATTTCCCCCCATTAATATATCATGCTGTTTTAAATCAGTGAGCACCTTTGGTACACCATATGTGGCTAAATAAGCAGGGGAAGCAACTAATACTAATGGGATATTTAATAATCGTCTGGCTATCAAGCTGGAGTCGGCTAAATGTGATAAACGTAATGCCATATCATACCCTTCAGCAACCAAATCAACTTTACGATTAGTCATCTGCATAGAGATTTGTACATCAGGATGGGTATCAATAAAGGTTTTAAGGTATGTCCAAAAGCAAGTTTCATCCAAACCATTAGGAATACTGATTTTTATCCGCCCTGTTAAATGTATTTTTTTCTGTGGTGCAGTGCACTCCAGCATCTTTAATTTTTCAACAATTATTTTACTTTCAGCTAAATAAAAAGCCCCTTCTTCAGTTAAACGTACTTGTCGTGTAGTGCGATAAAATAACTGTGCCCCAAACCATTGCTCTAGCTCATTAATTGCACGAGTGATACTTGCAGGTGAAATCGCTAATTGTCGAGCTGCTTGGCTAAAGCTGCCTTGCTTTTCTACCTCTAAAAAAATATGTAAGGCATGTAAACGATCCATAGTATTGTTTCACTTTCTGCAATAATAAATTTCATTTAATAGGGATTCATTCATAAAATATAATCCTCTATACTGTATTCAATTATTTAAACATTGGGACTTATTTATGCTCAAAAATACCTCCACACAATACGGCATCCTAAGTATTTCATTTCATTGGATTAGTGTATTAATGGTTTTGGGGTTATTTGGGGTTGGTTTGTGGATGGTTGATTTAGGTTTATATGATGCATGGTATAAAAAAGCCCCTATGTTACATAAAAGTGTTGGGGTTGTGTTATTTGTTATCACCGTATTACGCTTTATTTGGGTAAAATTAAATCCACAACCTTTACCCCCTGAACATAGCCCAACATGGGAACGTTGGGCAGCACACCTCACACACATTTTATTATATTTTTTATTATTTGCTAGTATGATAAGTGGGTATTTAATTTCAACAGGAGATGGGCGCGGGATTATTATTTTTAATCTACTTGAGCTGCCTGCCTTACCTTGGCAATTTCCCCAGCAAGAAGATATAGCTGGGCAATTACATGAAATTTTTACCTATAGCTTAATTGGGCTGGCATTACTGCATATGCTTGCTGCACTCAAACATCATTTGATAGATAAAGATACGGTATTACGTCGTATGTTAGGACGTTCGGTTTAATTCTATCAATATTCTCTTTATTTTAGGACATATCACATGTTAAAAAAACAATTCGTAACAGGTTTATTGGCTGCCTCATTAGCAGTATTTAGTAGCTCTAGCTTCGCTGAAGTGGAAAACTACGTTATTGATACCAAAGATGCTCATGCATTTATTCAGTTTAAAATTAAACACATTGGTATCAGTTGGTTGCTAGGACAGTTTGAAAAATTTACAGGGGAATTCAGTTATGATGAGAAAAACCCCAGTGCTTCAAAAGTAACCGTTAATATTGATACGCCTAGTTTGAATTCTAACCATGCAGAACGTGATAAACATCTACGTGGTAAAGATTTTTTTGATGTTAAAAAATACCCAACAGCTAAATTTGTCAGTACTGCCTATAAAGCAGTGGATAAAGAAAATGCCGTGTTAACAGGTGACTTAACATTACGTGGAGTGACAAAATCCATCACTATTGATGTGAAACACACAGGTGCAGGGAATGATCCATGGGGAGGTTACCGTCGTGGCTTTGAAGGACACACACGTATTACCTTAAAAGATTTTGGGATTAATTATAACTTGGGTGATAAAGCCCGTGAAGCAGAGTTATTTTTATCTGTAGAAGGAATTAAACAATAGCTATATTTGTTCGCTACAGCTAAATGCTATTATAAATTAAGCCGCTCATAGACAGAATGAGCGGCTTTTTTTATACTTAAAAATTATCCAATATTAATTAAAAAGCATTGGCAATACTTTGTAATGGGTTCACTAATAAGATCGTGACCAATTGTAAGCCTAATAAAACAAAGATAGGTGAAAAATCAAAGCCTTGAAAATTAGGTAATGCACGACGTGCGGGAGCAAGTAAAGGCTCGGTTAAATGGTAGATTAAATAACTTAATGGGTTAGAGTTATAAGCACTACCAGAGCTGACCCAGCTCAAGATCACCTGAATAATAATCGCAAAGAAAAAGATATTGATTAATAGCGATAATAAGCTAACGATTGAATTTAAAAAGATACCAATAATACTAATACTGTGTCCAACAAATAGATAAATTAAGATAAATTTAATAATCTCTAAGCTGATCATGAGTATCAGTGCAGCAAAATCAACATTACGCCACCCTGGAACAAAGGTATAGAGAGGGCGTAATAGAGGCGTGGTGACATTAAGCAGAAATTTTGCAGCAGAATCATGAAAACTAATGCGGAAAAAATACATTAGAAATCGTAACATGACGACAAAGACAACCAGCCCAAATAATGCATCAACTAAAAAGATACCTGCATCAACTAATGGATTGCCACTCATGACTATTGTTCCCCTAATTGCTCTGCCAAGGTCTTGGATCGCTGTGCAGCTGATTCCAATGCACGTTTAAATAAATCTTGAATATTGCCTTCTTGCAAGGTATTCAATGCTTGTTCTGTTGTACCGCCTTTAGACGTGACTTGGGTACGCAGTGTGGCAGCATCTTCATTACTTTCTAATGCCATTTTGGCTGCCCCAAAGGCTGTTTGTAAAGTTAATAAACGGGCTTGCTCTGAGGATAACCCCAGCTCCATACCTGCTTTTTGTATCACTTCCATCACTAAAAAGAAATAGGCGGGACCACTGCCAGAGAGAGCCGTCACCGCATCCATTTGATTTTCATCATCCAACCATAAAGCAATCCCTACCGCACGTAGAATATTTTCAGCAAGGGCGCGCTGGGTTTGTGATACATGTTCTCCTGCAAATAAAGCCGATGCACCACTTTGTACTAAAGAAGGCGTATTGGGCATCACACGTACAATTGGGACAGCGTGCTCTTCACCTAACCAACGTGTAATGGCATCAGAGCGAATCCCTGCTGCAATGCTAATAAATAATGGGCATTTATCTTTAGGAAGCTGGTCAGCTAATGATTTTGCAACATCGGGTAGTATTTGTGGTTTAACTGCCAACACAACAACATCAGCACCCTGAATGGCTTCATTATTATCATTGTAACAACGAATAGAGAAGCGTTGATTAAGTAATGGGTTGGGGTTTGGATCTGCAACACGAATTTTGCTTGCATCAACCCCTGTTTCAATTAAGCCCCCAATTAAACTAGTTGCCATATTTCCACCACCAATAAAGGTGATTATGCTGTCTTTCATGCCATAACTCCATCGTTTTTGTTGTCTGATCACATGCATGATATAGAGTAAAAATTCTTGTTTAACCTAGCTTGTTTAGCGCGATCATGCAAGTCTTTCTCTAGATTTTTACCTTGTTATAGCTATAGGTAAAAAAGAAAAAGCGAGACGTATAGAAAATTTATTTTAGTTATTTTTAAATCAGCGTAATAGGTGATTTTAAAGAATCAAAGAGGAGAGAATGGTAGGAAGGGAGAAATGACATAGAGAATAACAAGTAGCCATGAAGGGCTACTTGTTATGATACTAGTTAATACACTTAGTCTTGGTCAAGTTTACCATGACATTGCTTGTATTTTTTACCTGAACCACAAGGACAAGGTTCATTACGCCCCACTTTACGCTCTTTACGTACGTATGGGTTATGTACCTCTTCTTCCTCTTCAGCTTTTTCAGATTCAGGCGCATCCGCTTCAGCATGTTCAAAATTCATAGGTACTTTTTGACGACGCTTGGCTTCAATTTCTTCCACGTCTTCTTCTTCACGTACCTGTACTTTAGAGACGACATCCACGACTTCTTTTTTAATGTTATCTAATAAGCTAGAGAACATCTCAAAGGCTTCACGTTTGTACTCTTGTTTCGGGTTCTTTTGCGCGTAACTGCGTAAATGAATCCCTTGACGTAAGTAATCCATGGCGGCTAAATGCTCTTTCCAGTGATTATCTAATACTTGTAACATCACTGCTTTTTCAAAGTGACGCAGTACTTCATCACCTGCTAAGGCTTCTTTTTCTTTGTAGAGTTTCTCAATTTCTTCAACAATCCGCTCACGTAAAGGGGCTTCATGTAAATCATCATCGTCATCTAACCACTGTTGAACAGGCAACTTAACAAGATAGCTATCTTCAAGTGCTTTTTCTAAGCCTGCAATATTCCACAACTCATCTAAACTTTGTGGTGGAATAAAAGTATCAATTAAGCCATTGACACTTTCATCACGTAAGCCTGAAATAATTTCAGAAATATCATCTGATTCCATTAACTCATTACGTTGGGTGTAAATCACTTTACGTTGGTCATTCGCGACATCATCATATTCTAATAAAGATTTACGAATATCAAAGTTATGCCCTTCTACTTTACGTTGTGCATTTTCAATGGCTTTAGTGACCCAAGGGTGTTCAATTGCTTCCCCATCTTCTAAACCAATTTTTTGCATCAATGCTGACACACGTTCTGATGCGAAGATACGCATTAAATTATCTTCTAAAGATAAGTAGAAACGGCTTGATCCAGCATCTCCCTGTCGTCCTGCACGTCCACGTAGCTGATTATCAATACGACGTGATTCATGACGTTCTGTACCAATAATATGCAAACCCCCACTGGCTAACACGGCATCATGACGTTTTTGCCATGCAGCACGTAATTCAGCTGCTTTTTCTTCGGGGGTTTTATTACCTAAGGCTTTAATTTCCGCCTCAACATTTCCACCTAAAACAATATCCGTTCCACGTCCTGCCATATTGGTAGCAATCGTAACGGTGCCTGTACGTCCAGCTTGGGTAATGATTTCTGCTTCTTTTTCATGGAATTTAGCATTTAGAACTTGATGCTTAATTTTCTCTTTTTTCAGCAACTCCCCTAAATATTCAGAAGTTTCAACGGAAGCTGTGCCCACTAATACAGGCTGTCCTCGTTTTTGACAGTCTTTAATATCTGCCACAATCGCATCAAATTTTTCTTTCATGGAAAGATAAACTAAATCACCGCGATCATCACGGGTCATAGGGCGATGAGTTGGAATCACTAACACTTCTAAGCGGTAGATACTTTGAAACTCAAAGGCTTCAGTATCCGCTGTCCCTGTCATACCTGATAATTTATTGTATAAACGGAATAAGTTTTGGAAGGTAATCGAGGCAAGGGTTTGGCTTTCGTTTTGAATCACCACACCTTCTTTTGCTTCAATCGCTTGATGCAAGCCTTCTGACCAGCGTCTACCTGCCATTTTACGCCCAGTAAACTCATCAATAATAACAATTTTATTGTCTTCAACAATGTAATCGATATCAATCTTAAATAAGGTATGAGCACGTAAAGCAGCATTAACATGATGCATGATCATGATATTGGATGCACTGTATAAGCTATCGCCTTCTTTTAAAATCCCTTCTCTTACCAATGCTTGTTCTACTTTTAGATGCCCTGCATCACTCAGTACAGCCTGTTTACCTTTTTCATCAACAAAGAAATCCCCTGGGACTTCTTCTTCTTCATCTTTTTCAGTTTGACGTTCTTGAGGGCTTAATTCAGGAATGATCTTATCAATGTGCACATATAAATCAGCATTATTATCTGTAGGCCCTGAAATAATAAGCGGGGTACGGGCTTCATCAATTAAAATAGAATCAACTTCATCGATAATGGCAAAGTTAAGCTCACGCTGAACTTTATCATCCAAACTAAATGCCATGTTATCACGTAAATAATCGAAACCAATTTCATTATTGGTACCGTAGGTGATATCAGAATTATAAGCTTCACGGCGTTCTTCAGTGGATAAACCTGAAACAATAATCCCTGTACTTAAACCAAGAAAACCATACAGTTGTCCCATCCATTCTGCATCACGACGGGCTAAGTAATCATTGACGGTAACAACGTGTACACCTTTACCTGATAAGGCATTTAAATAAGCAGCTAGGGTAGCGACAAGGGTTTTTCCTTCCCCTGTACGCATTTCAGCAATTTTATTATTGTGCAAAACCATGCCACCAATAAGCTGTACATCAAAGTGGCGCATGCCTAACACACGTTTACCTGCTTCACGTACAGTAGCAAAAGCTTCTACTAATAAATCATCTAAACTGCTGCCATCAATATAGCGTTGGCGGTACTCTTCTGTTTTTGCTTTTAATGCATCATCATCTAATGCAGCGAATTCAGCCTCTAAAGCGTTGATTTGATCAACCACTTTATGCATGCGTTTTACAGCACGATCATTACGGCTTCCAAAGAGTTTTGTAATAAATTTACTTATCATGAGTTATTATTCGTTAATATAGAAAAAAAGAGGTTATTGTACCTCTGTATTTTGGGTTTACACACAGTGCTTTATCATACACCTTTATAGACGTATTTAACGTTTTACTTTTTGTAATAAAGTATTACCAGCTAAACTAGTTTGCCCTATCACGCTTAAATATTGTACGGGGTTAATCGCTTTACCCTGCTGTAAAATTTCAAAATGTAAGTGTGCACCAGTGGATCGTCCTGTTGATCCTACCCGTGCAATAATTTGCCCTTTCTTAATCGTCGCACCTACTTTAACAAGATTACGACTATTATGTGCATACCGAGTGGTATAGGTTTTACTATGGCGAATTTCAACTAATTTACCGTAGCCTCGTACATAACCTGATTGTATCACTTTCCCTGCTTCTACCGCATAAATCGGTGTACCACGTGGGGCGACAATATCCATCCCTTTATGTAAACGACGCTTTTTATACAAAGTACGCCAGCCATATTTTGAGGAAATATAACCTTGTTTTAACGGCCATCCTGCAGGCAAAATCTTATCGCTTAAATGCTCTTTAAGCAATAAACTCTCTAATACAGAAAACTTTTCCTTACGATCTTTAACTTGGCGTTTCGCTGTTTTGATCGATTTACGCAATTTTGCCAGCTTTAACTCTTCTTCACTGGGCGGATTATCAATATAGCTGCTGGGGGTTTCATACTCTTCCCATGCAATGGTAAAATCAAATTCTTTATTATCTAGGCGTGCAATACTCACCAACTCTTTACCTAACTCATCTAGCTGAATCATATCTGCTTGAATACGCCCAAGATGCAGTGATAGTACATTAATTTGCTGTTGTATAGCTAAATATTCTTCCATGCTAAGAGGGGTATTTTTTTGAGGAGAGACCTGTAAGGCTAAGGTGTTAGTGGGATCAGAATTCTCCTCTTCATCTTGCTTTTTACCATATTCAAATGCAATATAACTGATGACAATGGCAAAAATTGCACCGATACAACAGACGAGAAAAAGTTGTAAAGGACTGACAGGTGTATAATGTTGTCCACGCTTAATATCTTGTTTAACTAAAATGATTTGCATTCTATATTATGAAAACCGTTGTGCAATCCATGCAACATTCTGACACACTTGATTCACTAATACAGCGCAGTGAACGTTTACATTTATTGATTAAAAAACTCAGTGCAACACTTCCTGTCTCGCTGAGTCAACATTGTGTTATTGCTAATTATCGCGATAAAAGTGTTATTTTTATTGTAGATTCATCAGCCTGGGCAAATCGTTTACGTTACCTCACGCCTGATTTATTACGTCAATGGCAATCCCTGCCACATATTCAACCGATTGAAAAAATACACATCAAAATTAAACCACTTGATGAACAAACTGCTCATAAGCCTGCTTTACCTAAACCTGAATTATCCGCTCATAGCGCGACAGTAATTAGTTGTTTTGCTGATAATTTACCCCATCACCCTAAACTACGTGAAGTATTATTAAAGATTGCATCACGGGTAAAATAATAAAGCATCAATCCATTAGCGGAATGATTATAGCAATATAGTTTATAAATTGTGCAGTTTTTCAGATTTCCTTTAGGTTAATGCTAACGTATTAAGGTAACTGGTTGGCACAGATTTTTTACTGTCTGTAAAGCTTACTAGTTCCCAAGCACTTTCATCTGCTAACAAGGTACGTAATAAAATATTATTCAGTTCATGCCCTGATTTATAGCCGCTAAAGCTACCAATTAAGCTATAACCCAGTAAAAATACATCCCCAACAGCATCTAAAATTTTATGCTTTACAAATTCATCTTCGTAACGTAAACCATCTTCATTTAATACGCGGTATTCATCCATTACCACTGCATTGTCGAAGCTGCCACCTAAGGCTAAATTATGTTCACGCAACTGCTCGAATTCATGCATAAAACCAAAAGTACGTGCACGGCTGACTTCTTTCACAAAAGAGGTTTTAGAAAAGTCTAATTCTGCAAATTGGTTACTGCGCTTAAAGACAGGATGGTCAAAATCAATTTTAAAACCCACTTTAAAGCCATCAAAAGGCTCAAAACGCGCCCATTTATCACCTTTTTTCACTTCTACAGCACGTTTGATACGTAAGAAAGGTTTGGCCGCATTTTGCTCTTCAATGCCCGCAGATTGGATTAAAAAGACAAAGGGGCTGGCACTGCCATCCATAATAGGAATTTCAGCCGCACTGACTTCTACATAGGCATTATCAATCCCTAAGCCTGCTAAAGCTGATAATAAATGTTCCACTGTTGAAATGCGTACATCACCCTGCATTAAGGTTGTGGATAACCGTGTATCCCCTACATTTTCCGCTTTTGCCTCGATCTCTACCACAGGGTTTAAATCAACCCGTCTAAACACAATACCCCGATCAATCGGTGCAGGACGTAAGGTTAAATAAACCTTTTCACCTGTGTGTAGACCCACACCTGTGGCGCGAATTACATTTTTTAATGTACGTTGTTTTATCATTCGTGTAGGTCACTCCAATTTTATTCCGACAATCGATAATGATAACTATCTATAATGGCATCTGTACTATACGTCACGCAGACATATAAGCTGTTTGCCTCTCGTCTTTATTGTTTAGGAAGAAAGTATACGCAATACTTATAATAAGCTTATACAGCGAATAGTTTATATGACCCAATCTATCATTACCTTAAACTGCGTTATAATACACCAGTTTAACGAGCTTGTGGAATTTATTGCACTGCACAATATTACAGCTAAAACAAAAGCCAATTGTTAAAACTAAAGAAGGTTTTAATGAATTGGCTTATGTTTTATTTACGCGCTGTGAATATTAATCTGCTTGTCTACGTAAAAAGGCAGGAATATCTAAATAATCCCCAGACTGTGCTTCAGGTGTATCTGTACTGAGGCTATCAGGTTTTTCTGCATTTTGACCTTGCTGTAAACGGGTCACAGTCGGCTTATCAAATTCTTTGTAATCACCTGATTTGACTACTTTTTCAGGAATGGTAGGCACCATTTTCACAGGCGGGCGTTCGCTTTGTGGTTTGGCAGCAGGGCCGACACCTGTGGCAATCACTGTCACACGTAGCTCATCTTGCATTTCAGGATCAAGTACCGTACCGACAACAACAGTGGCGTTATCAGAGGCAAATTCTCTGACCACATCCCCCATTTCCTCAAATTCACCAATGGTGAGATCCAAGCCAGCTGTCATATTGACTAAAATACCGCGTGCACCTGATAGATCGATATCTTCCAATAAGGGGCTAGAAATTGCATCCATCGCCGCTTTACGGGCACGTCCTTCCCCTTTCGCACGTCCTGAACCCATCATTGCCATACCCATTTCTAACATCACGGTGGTGACATCAGCAAAGTCGACATTGATTAAACCAGGGCGAGTAATCAGCTCGGAAATACCTTGTACTGCACTGTACAGTACATTATTAGCCGCTTTAAAGGCATCTAATAAACTGGCATCACGTCCTAATACACTCATTAATTTTTCATTTGGAATGACAATTAATGAATCAACATGTTGGGTTAATTCTTTAATCCCTTCATCCGCAACAAGGGCGCGTTTACGTCCTTCAAAAGGGAAAGGGCGCGTGACGACAGCAACAGTTAAAATCCCTAACTCTTTCGCCACTTGTGCGACGACAGGTGCTGCACCTGTACCCGTTCCACCACCCATCCCAGCGGTGACAAATACCATATCAGTGCCTTCTAAGACACTCATAATGCGTTCACGATCTTCTAAAGCGGCTTGCTGCCCAATTTCAGGGTTTGCACCTGCGCCTAGACCTTTAGTAACATCTGTACCCAATTGTAAAATAGTGCGTGCAGAGGAATTTTTAAGTGCTTGTGCATCCGTATTCGCACAAATAAATTCAACACCCTCAATACTCCCTGAGAGCATGTGTTCAACAGCGTTGCCTCCACCGCCGCCTACACCGATGACTTTGATTACAGCATTTTGACTGTAAGTATCCATCAATTCAAATTGCGGCATGGCTTATACCTCCACAGATTTGCCAAGATACACAGCCCATACGCTGCATATAATATGAATGTTATGCATTAATAAAATGCCTCCTGTGCAATACAAGAAGGTGGAACCTTACAATGCTTTGATTATCTTGATATAACATGTATAAACCAGACAAGCAAAGAATTTGCCACTTTTTAACTGATAACAGTTGTGTATTGCGATCTAAATATCTAGCTAATTTAACGACTATATTAACAAGCTTAAGAGAAATACTCCATCATTTACATATAATTACATATGATTGATAGATTAAAAATTTTGAAATAAGCTCTTAAACCGTCCAAAAATTCCGCGTACACCTGCACTACTCATGGCAATATCAGACACCCCTTCATTACGGTGTTTGTGCCCAAAGAGTAATAAGCCAACCCCTGTGGCATGAATCGGATTACGTACCACATCCACTAAGCCTGTCACATGTTTGGGGTAACCAATTCGTACGGGCATATGAAAAACAGATTCGGCTAATTCCACCACGCCATCCATTTTTGAGCTCCCCCCTGTCAGGACGATCCCAGCAGCAATAATATCTTCGTAACCGCCACGGCGTAATACAGATTGGACTAAAGTAAATAATTCTTCATAACGCGGCTCGACCACATCAGCTAAAGTTTGACGGGCTAAGTAGCGAGGGGGGCGTGCGCCAACGCTGGGGACTTCAATCATTTCATCCGCATTGGTAAGCTGGGTGAGAGCACAGGCGTATTTAATTTTAATATCTTCTGCATATTGGGTGGGGGTGCGCATGGCAACCGCAATATCATTGGTCACTTGATCACCAGCAATAGGAATCACTGCCGTGTGGCGGATTGCCCCTTCACTGAAAATAGCAATATCTGTTGTCCCACCACCAATATCTACTAAACAAACCCCTAAATCTTTTTCGTCTTCAGTCAGTACAGATGAACTAGAGGCAAGCTGTTCTAAAATCACATCATCGACTTCTAGCCCACACATACGCACACATTTAATAATATTCTGGGCAGCACTGAGCGCGCCTGAGACAATATGTACTTTGGCTTCTAAACGTACCCCTGACATGCCAACAGGTTCACGAATACCCTCTTGATCATCAATCACAAACTCACGGGGTAAAATATGAATAATTTTTTGATCGGCAGGAATGGCCACCGCACGGGCGGCATCGATTACCCGATCAATATCATCAGGGGTTACTTCTTTATTGCGAATAGCGACCACACCGTTTGAATTCATACTGCGAATATGGCTGCCTGCAATCCCTGTGTACACAGAATGAATTTCACAGCCTGACATCAATTCTGCTTCTTCCAAGGCGCGTTGAATTGAATGTACAGTAGAATCGATATTAACCACTACCCCTTTTTTTAAACCACGAGAAGGGTGTTGTCCAATACCGATAATTTCAACTTCATCACCATCCTCAGAAACTTCTCCAACAATGGCAACAACTTTGGATGTGCCAATATCGAGGCCGACGATTAAATTTTTATCTCTTGGCATAAGTTCCTCACTCTACCCTACCCAAGGTCAAGCCATTGGTGTAACGCAGATCAATAACATGTGTGACAGACAAAGGCTGGGTTTGCATAATAGTGTCATAAACGGCAACCAATTTTTTTAATCGTGTCATATCACTATCACGTCCTAATAATAATTTTTGTCCAGTTGTTAGTTTAATAAACCATGCATGACGTTTATCATGACCAAAAGCCGTAATATTTTGCTTAATTTTTGTTAATATTACGTTTGCTTCATGGTAACGTTGCATGATTTCAGTAATATTTTCTTCTGTCCCATAGAGTTTTGGTAAACCTACAGGATAATGTTCAGGGGGTAATTCAAAAAATTCCCCTGTTTGGTCAATTAGTTTATGTCCTTGCCAAAAAGCAACAGGCTGGTACTCTTCTATATATAACGCCACTGTATTCGGCCAAATGCGCCTCACTTCTGCATTTTTTACCCATGGTAAAGTTAAGGCAGCAAGGCGTACTGTATTCAAATCGATGTAAAAAAATCCCCCACTGGCGTAGGGTACAGTCGCAGTTTGAATATCTTCTGTTAAGGTGCGCTGATTCCCCACCACTTGTATCGTGGTAATAGGTAATGAATTAGGATGCAGTAACCATAATAAAAAACCACTTAACAAACTTAATAGTATAACAATAAATAGTAGATTTTTTATCCAAAATAAGTTTTTATCTAACTTTTGCTTAAAATACTGCCACAGTGATCCTCGACTTCCTCTTTCTTTAGTTCGTCGACGAGCTTGGACAGGGGTTCTCATGAGAGGCTACTTGTCTTTAAAATACGTAATACTAAGGCATCAAAGTCTAAACCTGCTGCTTTTGCTGCCATGGGGACTAAGCTATGATCTGTCATCCCTGGGACTGTATTAACTTCTAATAACCACGGTTTTTGTTTTGCATCATACATGACATCAACACGTCCCCAGCCTGTCACCCCGACAGCTTGAATAGCTTGTTCAGCTAAGGTCTGCAATCTTTGTTCCTGTTCTGTATCTAAACCACAAGGACAATGATATAAGGTGTGATCATCTTGGTATTTTGCTTCAAAATCATAAAAATCACGCGGTGTTTCTACACGAATCACAGGTAAAGCTTTTCCCTCTAGTACTGCAATCGTATATTCTGCCCCGTGTACAAATTTTTCAGCAATCACAAGGCTGTCACACTGTGCAGCGGTTTCCCATGCTTGGCGTAATTCAGCTTGGTTATTGACTTTGCTGATTCCAACACTAGAGCCTTCTAATACAGGTTTAACCATTAATGGAAAACCTAGCTGTGTTGCCACAGCTTCAAAATCTGTGTGTTCATTTAATACAATTGAAGAGGGGGTAGGTAAACCCATCCCTTGCCATACTTGCTTAGTACGATACTTATCCATTGCTAATGCGGAGCCTAGCACCCCTGAGCCTGTATAAGGAATACCTAAATGCTCTAATACACCTTGTATACAGCCATCTTCCCCCCCACGTCCATGCAAGATGATAAAGGCATAATCATAAGTATCAGCAAGTAACTGCCCAAAGAGATTATGAGCCGTATCAATACCTATAGCATCTACCCCACAGTTTAATAATGCCTCCAGTACAGCACGCCCACTTTTCAGTGATACGTCCCGTTCAGCGGAGTTACCCCCCATTAATACGGCTACTTTTCCAAATTCTGCACTCATACTTGCTTTACTCGCTGCTGGGTTCACCTAACATATGAACTTCAGGCACAAGCTGAATATCATATTGGGTTTTAATGCAATGCTGTATGTAGGCAATCAACTGCTCAATATCTGCAGCGGTTGCATGACCTTGGTTAACGATAAAATTGGCATGTTTTTCAGAGACACATGCCCCCCCAATTTGGTGATTTTTAAGCCCTGCGGCTTCAATTAAGCGTGCTGCATGATCGCCAGTTGGGTTGCGAAATACAGAGCCACAAGTGGGTAAACTTGTGGGTTGAGTTTGGTTACGCTTATGCAATAAAGCACGAATAGCCCGCTGCCCATCTCCTGTTTCATCAGGGGTTAATTGTAAAGTGGCAGACACAAACCACTCTTGTTCTAAACGTTTTACTTCGCGGTAATTAATTACATAATCTGTAGCGGTGCGGTGATGGTAAACACCATGACGATCCAATGTCTTAACACTGCGCACAATATTCCATGTTTCATAGCCCCACGCGCCTGCATTCATCGCTAAAGCCCCCCCCATTGTCCCAGGGATGCCTGCTAAGAACTCTGCCCCTGTTAAACCTGCCCGTACTGTATTACGTGCTACTTTGGCACAACTGACTCCCGCTTCAACATAAAAACTGGTTTCATCTAAAGGATTGAGCTCATTGAGTAAGCCTGCGGTGAGGATAACTAAACCTTTTATCCCCCCATCACGTACCAAAAGATTACTACCTAAACCAATCCATTCAACTGGAATATCTGTGGGGAGTTGCTCACATAAGGCAGCTAAATCAGCTAAATCAGCAGGCTCATAAAACCATTCAGCCACCCCGCCTACTCGCCAAGAGGTATGCTTTGACATCGGTTCGTTATGGCGTAAATTTCCACGTAATCCAACAGGATTTAAGTGGTAACTACGATGATATTTTTCACTCATTAACACAGGCATCTCGCTGTTGTAATTGTTGAGGCAGTTGTGCAGCCAGTGCACCAATATTCCCTGCTCCCAAAGTTAAAACAATATCACCCTCTTTTAAGAGAGGACGTAAGCTTGTGACCACATCACCCAGTGCTGACACATATTGAGGTGTTTGTTGTTGTTGTCCAATCGCGGCACAGAGCGCAGCAGTATCTGCCCCTTCAATTTTAGCTTCCCCTGCTGCATACACATCTAATAAAATTAAGTGCTCTTGTCCTGCAAAAGCAGTTACAAAATCAGCAAATAATTCTTGGGTACGGCTATAACGGTGAGGTTGAAATATAATGATTAAGCGGCGGTTTTCCCAGCCTTGACGAATTGCATCAATCACGGCGGTAATTTCACGTGGATGATGCCCATAATCATCAACAAATAAAATATTTTCCCCAGTGGGAAGTTGTAATTGTTGACTTTGGAAACGTCGCCCAATGCCGCCGAATTGATGCAAGGCATCACTGATAGCCCGATCAGAAACACCAACTTCATGAGCAACCGCTATCGCTGCAAGTGCGTTGAGAATATTGTGATCTCCCGGTAAATTCAGCTCAATGTCTAACCACGGTGAACCATGACGCAATACACTGAATTGACTGCGTCCTTGAGATTGGGAGACTGCCACCGCACGAATATCAGCATCTTCTGAGAAACCGTAACTTAATTGTGGCTTAGTGATATCTGGTAACACTTCACGGACGACAGGATCATCAATACAAACAACGGCTAAACCATAAAAAGGCAGTTGTTGTAAAAATTTGATAAAAGTTTGTTTTAAAACATTAAAATCATTATTGTAAGTGGACATATGATCCGCATCAATATTGGTCACCACAGCAATAATGGGATTTAAATGTAAAAAAGAAGCATCACTTTCATCAGCCTCTGCAACTAAATAATCTCCTGTCCCTAAATTTGCATGAGTCCCTGCACTATTTAAGCGTCCACCAATCACAAAGGTCGGATCTAAATTGCCTTCTGCAAGTAAAGCCGTGACTAAACTAGTGGTGGTGGTTTTTCCATGTGTGCCCGCAATCGCAATACCTTGGCGAAAACGCATTAATTCGCCTAGCATTTCGGCGCGAGGGATCACAGGGATATGGCGTGCTCTGGCTGCTTGGACTTCAGGATTATCTTCTTTTACTGCGCTGGAGATAACCACTACATCACAGTTATGCACATTTTCAGCATAATGCCCAATTTTGACGGTGATCCCTAAGCTGCTTAAGCGTTGAGTCATGGTGCCACGTTGTATATCTGAGCCTGAGACTGCATAACCTAAATGGTGCATAACCTCTGCAATACCGCCCATCCCCACACCGCCAATACCAATAAAATGAATACGACGACCACGTTTAGGTAAGCTCATTTTAGAAGGAAGTATGTTCATCATTATTTTTCTTTCTTGTTAGCAGGTAAGGCAGCATCTAAACAATAGCGTGTTACCTGTGTCGTCGCATCTGGCGTAGCACAGTTTAAGGCTGCTTTAGACATTGCCATCACTTCATTTTGATCTGCGCTGAGTGTTTGTAGTATTTTTGTCAACTTTTCAACAGTTAACTGGGATTGTGGTACTAAAATAGCGGCATTATTTTCTACTAAAAATTCAGCATTTCGGGTTTGGTGATCATCTACTGCATGAGGAAAAGGAATTAAAATACTACCTACCCCTGCTTGGGCTAATTCACTGACGGTTAAAGCCCCTGCGCGACAAATGACAATATCTGCCCATGCATAAGCTGCGCCCATATTATCAATAAAGGCATCTAATTCAACAGGGAAGGTGGCATCATCATAAGCGGTTTGCATCCGCTCATAATGCCGCTTTCCTGTTTGGTGACGGACTGAAATTGGAGTGGATAGCTGTTTAAGTGCAGCAGGCACGGTTTCATTTAATACTTGCGCACCTAAACTGCCACCAACAATTAAAATGTGCACTGTTTCAGCCACTTTTTTAGGGTGTGAGTTGATAGTGCTACGTAGTGGGTTTCCTGTGGTGATGGCTTTGTAATGCGGGGGGAAAGTATAGGGGAAGGCTTGCATCACGACAGTTGCCATTTTGGCTAGCCATGAATTTGTTAAACCTGCCACGGCATTTTGTTCATGTACACATAATGGAATACCCAAGATCCATGCAGCAATACCACCAGGCCCACTGGCAAAGCCACCCATCCCCACAACAAGACGGGGGCGGATACGGCGTAATAAACCAATGGCTTGCCATACTGCGGCCAGTAAGCTAAATGGCGCGGTGAGTAAGCGAGCAATCCCTTTACCACGTAAACCTGTGATTGCCAAGGTATGCAGGGTAATGCCTGCTTTGGGGATCAAATCGCCTTCCATCCCTTGTGCAGAGCCTAACCATTGCACAGGAATAGCTTGCTTTTGCATTTGTTCAGCAATCGCCAGTGCAGGAAAAATATGCCCACCTGTGCCCCCTGCCATAAATAAAACGGGACGTATTGTATTTTCTGTAGTCATAAATATCAGTGTGTATTCAGTGCTAACCTATTGGCATATTTGTTACTAATTCTTTGTTTTAAACGTAACTCAAAGTCAATACGTAGTAAGAGTGCCAACATCATACAGGTGACCAGTAAACTGGAGCCTCCATAACTCATAAGAGGAAGTGTTAAGCCTTTTGTAGGCAACAGCCCCATATTAACACCAAGATTAATGATGGTTTGCAAACCTAATAATAGACCAATACCATAGCTTAAATAAGCGGCATAAATTTGTCGTTGTAGCTCAGCTTTTAAGGCAATGCTAAAGGCTTTAATAATTAAATAGCTGAATAAGCTAATGGTGACCAAAATACCCACTAAACCAAGTTCTTCTGCCAAAATAGCAAAAATAAAATCTGTATGAGCTTCAGGTAAATAGGTGAGTTTTTGGACACTATTTCCCAGCCCTACCCCTAAAAACCCTCCTCGTCCAATTGCGATCAAGGCTTGGGTTAATTGAAATCCTGAATTAAAGGGATCTGCCCAAGGATTAACAAAGGTCACTAAACGTTCTAAGCGATAAGGGGCAGAAATGACCAGTGCCCCCAATACAAAACCAATAATAATAATCCATAAATTAAATTGGCGTATGGGCACACCTGCGATAAATAACATACCTAATACCGTGGCAAATAATACAACGGTGGCACCATAATCAGGTTCTAATAAAAATAAACCTGTGATAATACAAACAACAAAAATCGGTTTTAAAAAACCAACCAAACTACGGCGCACTTCTTCCCCTCGACGGACTAAATAACCTGCAAGGTATAACACCATGATTAACTTTATAAATTCAGAAGGTTGTATACTCATGCTGCCAATATGCAACCAACGCATACTACCATTAATTTCGCGTCCAAAAGGAGGAATTAATACTAAAACTAAAAAAATAATTCCTGTCATAAGCAATAAACTACTGACTTTTTGCCAAACACGAATTGGGATTTTGATAATAAAGAGACCTACCCAGCAACCAATACCTGTATAGAGTAATTGTCGCCAAAAATAATAGAGGGGATCACCAAATCGTTGTTCTGCAGTATGCACGGATGCGGAAGCAACCATGATTAAACCTAGGAATAACAGGGAAAAGCAAACGGCTAATAGCCCCGTATCATATACAGCATGATGCACAGGTTGGCGTCCCCCCTGTGATGGAAATAAACGGGTTAATAGCTGTGGTATACGTAACAAAAAGCTCACCGTAAAAAATGTATTTTGTTAAATAGCATTATTTTGGACTATTAAAGGGCTTGTACATGTTGCACGAAGGCTTCGCCTCGCTGTACATAACCTGTAAACATATCGAAACTTGCACAGGCAGGGGATAACAGCACGGCATCCCCTGTTTGTGTTAATGTGGTCGCTTGCAGTATGGCAGCTTCTAAACTGTCTGCATGATGAAGTTGTACACTATTTCCTAGGGTGTTGGCAATTAATTGTGCATCTTCCCCAATCACAATACAGGCTTTTAAATACTGTTGGGCTATTTGGATAAGAGGGGAAAAATCAGCTCCTTTTGCCTGTCCGCCTGCAATTAATACGATTTTTTTAGGACGCTCTAGTCCTTCAATTGCAGCAATGCTTGCCCCAACATTAGTCCCTTTGGAATCATTAAACCAATCCACCCCTTGATAATTGCGTACCCATTGGCAGCGATGTAATAACCCTTTAAATTGGGTTAAGGTCTGTAAACTACTATATAAAGGGAGTTGCAAACTATGTGCTAAGGCTAAAGCCGCCAGTGCATTGGCTTGCATAATCTTACCTTGCACATAAAGCTGCTCTGTTTCTAATAATGCAGTCCCTTGATAAGCCAGATAAGTTTTTTTATTTTTAGTCAGTAAATGAAAATCAGCTTGATCTGATTGTGTACTAAAGCGAATGATACTTTTATCATCCTGTTGGCACATCGCTTTTACACAAGGATCATCCTCATTTATAACTTTATGTTTAGCTGTCTGATAAACCCGTGCTTTTGTTTGAGCATAAGCAGCTAGGTCAGGGTAGCGATCCATATGATCTTCACTGATATTGAGTACGACACTTGCATGAGGGCTTAAGTCATAGGTTGTTTCTAATTGGAAACTAGATAATTCAAGAATATAAGCATCACAAGGTGCTTGTTCTGTAAGTAAGTCCAAGGCAGGTATGCCTAAATTACCACCCACCCCAACACGTAACCCTGCATTATTTGCCATATCACCTAATAACGTGGTGACGGTACTTTTACCATTTGAGCCTGTAATGGCAATAACAGGTGCATCAACATGACGTAAAAAAACCTCAATTTCACTAATAATAGGAACCCCTGCCTCACGTGCCTGTTGTAATTCAGGTAAGTCAGCTGCTAAACCGGGGCTAATAATAATTTCTTTGGCTGCACACAATGTGGCACAGTCAAACCCCCCTGTAAAAACAGGAATATCAGGGTAATTATCTTGAATCATGGCAAGATTAGCAGGTGCAATACGACTATCCATAATACAAACGGGGTGTTGCTGTGCAATGAAAAAGCGTAAGCATGCAATGCCTGTAATCCCCATCCCCATAATGACAGAAGTTGATGATAATGAATTGCTTGTATGTGCCATAATTGTCTATGTGAAATAGGATAAAACAGGTATTAATCTGGATAAATATTTCGCTAAGTTTACTAATTTATCGCTATTTTGCAACTAAATTAGTGGATTTGTGATAACTTCAACAAAATGATTTTAAAAATAAGGGGCATTTGCCTAGAAAAAAATAAACTTTTTTGCTCTTTTTAGTATTTATTGTTAAATAAAAAACAGTTTAAAATTCAAATTAATAAAGCTTAAAGTTAAATTATTTTATTAACAATCGCCTTAATTTTGCCCTATATGTATAAATTTAATTATTAGAGATAATAAATAAATTTTTATCAATTTTAATTTTGATGAAAAGAGTGTTTTTTATAAGGATGTATAAATTATGCATAATATATGACACGGTGTGCATCATGCAAAAAATCATATAAACCCTATTTGTTGAGTATAATCAATATAGCGTTAGCTTATTTATTATAATAAGTAAAAAAATACCTTTAATATTTCCTAATCATTGACTAAATTATTACATCACAATAATAAAAAAGGGGACTTAATGTTACGTAAATATTTTTTGTATCTTAGCTGCTTATTACTTTGCTTATTTTCCATATCACAACCTCTTTATGCACAATCACAGCTAAAAAAAGAACAAATATGCCGTATTGCTTTTCCCCCATGGCAAAAAGGTAAGGCAGGGATAAATCAACTATATCAGCCTTTTATCTCTGAATTAAGCAAAGAAACAGGCTGTACATTTATGAGCATTGGAGGGCAAAACTATCAAAAAACCATGAATGTATTGCTAACTGGAAAAGTAGACTTTGCCATACTTGGTGCAAGTATGTATGTTTTGGCTAAATATAAAAATAATAGATTAAAGCTTGTTGCAACTGAATTACACAGTGATATAAATGAAACTAAATTGGTCGATTATTATTATGGCTATATTTTAAGCTTAAAAAAGAATAAAGCCATTAAAAAGCTCTTTGATTTACGGGGAAAACGCTTTGGTTTTGTACGCCGTGAATCCTCTTCAGGCTATCAATATCCAAATGCACTGCTAAAAAAACAGAAAATTAATTATAAGCATTTTTTTAAAAAAACCTACTTTTTAGGTAACCATCATCATGTGATAAAGGCATTGGTAGCAGGAAGTATTGATGCAGGGGCAACATGGGAGTTTAATTTTCAACAAGCTCAAAAAGAATATGGTGATATTTTTCATATTTTAGCTAAAACCCCTCCTATTCCAAATTTAGCTATTGTTGCTCATCCATCTGTTTCCCCTCAATTAGTTAAAAAACTACGTCATGCCTTAACCACAATGGAGCGACAATACTTTAAAAATTTACCTGTGCAAGGGTATACTTTTCGTACAGATGGTTTTTATAATCCTGTGCGCCACCTTATTAAACAAAATTAATAAGATGAATAATATAATGCCTAATTTAAAAACACACCTTTTTATTCCTAACTTATTAATTGTTTTATTACTTTTATCTGGCATTATTTACATTGTTATTTTGCAGTATAGCGTTTACATCAATGAAGTTAATAAAGAAAAAAATAGATATTTATCTTATCTAAATAATGAATTCACATGGTTGATAAAGCAAAACCAACATATTACAGAGCTTGTAAGCAATGATGATAATTTTATTAATGCTTTAACACTTTATGATCAAGAAGCATTAATTGAAAGCTTAACACCTTATTTTAAATCTTCAGATATTAACTTATTAAATATTTATGATAATCAAGGGGAGGTTTTAGTACGAGCAGATCGTCCACACACTTTTGGTTATACAGATTCAATTGGTCTATGGTTAGCACAGCATAGTATAGATATGCCAGAGGGAATTGCTGTACGGCAGTTTAAAAATAAAATTGCTCTCTTTTCATGGAAAAAAATTGAGCAAATGGGGCTTGTTTCAGGTATTTTAACAACGGTTAATTATATAGATAAGAAATATTTAGAATACTTTAGCAAACAATTAAATATTGGTTTATCTGTTAAATATAAAGACTATATTGCATTTCTGCCTGTTATAAAAACACAAATACAAACCTATCAATCTCAAACAGAAATAAAACTTCCTGCATTCTCTCCTGTTTTGTTTTCTCAACACCTGTCGTTTTTTATTTTAAATAAAAAAGAGCATTTAATAAATTCTTTATTACCACACTTATTTTTTATTGCGAGTATAGCAGTGATCATTAGTATTATTGTTTTATTTGTTTTTTATCATATGCTCAATAAAGTCGTGCATAATTTTAGACAAAATCAGCAACATTTTAATGAAATTACAGAAAATATAGAAGAAGTGTTTTGGATAGTCAGCCCAGAGTGGGATAAGGTTATCTATATTAATACAGCTTATGAGCAGTTATGGGGGTATTCTTGCCAGCAAGTTTACCAAGATCATACTTTATGGTTTAAAACAATCTATGATCAGGATTATAAACGCTTTGAAAATTATGTATCGCAACTAAAAAATACCCCTTTTAGTTATGTGAAAAAACAAGAAAAACAAGAGTTTCGTTTTATCCATCAATCAGGGGATATTTTTTGGGTATTACTCCATTCCCGCCTTATTTTAGATTCACAAAAAAATATAAAATATATTGTAAATGTTGCCATCGATATTACTCGTTATAAAGAAGAAGAATTGGCACATCTTACCAGTGAAAAGCGTTATCGCGCTATTATTGAAGATCAAACAGAAGTTATTTTACGTTGTACACTCACTTATCAGTTAACATTTGTTAATAAAGCCTATTGTCGTTTATTCAACCATTCTTATGAATATCTTATTGGGCAAACATTTTTTGATATTATCCCTCCTCAAGATCATCAACAAGTTAAAAATTACCTTAAAAAACTAAGCATAAAAAAACCTTATATTACCTATGAGCAGCGTATTTTAGGGGAAGATAATCATGCTTATTGGTATCAATGGGTAGGACGTGCCATTTTTGATAACAATAAAAAAATAACAGAATACCAAATTGTTGGACAAGATATTAGTCAACGTAAAAAAGCGGAATTTGCACTGCAAAAGAGTACCAGTACATTGACCGCACTATTTAAGAGTTCCCCCATGGCAATTATTATTTTAGATTTAGATTTACGGGTGAAAATGTGGAATCCCGCTGCCGAATCTATTTTTGGGTGGAAAAAGGAAGAGGTATTGGGTCAAAAACCTAAAATAATCCCCAATACTGAGCAAAAAAAATTCCAAGAAATTTTAAATCGTTTACGGAAAGGGGATAATATTAGTGAACTAGAAACTATACGCCAACATAAAAAGGGACATTTAATTGATGTGAGTGTTTCTACTGCCGCATTATTTGATGAATATGGTTATGTTAGCAGTTTTATGGCAATGTTTACTGATATCAGTGTGCGCAAACAAGCACAGCAAGAATTAAAGCAAGAAAAGTTACACTTAGCTCAGCGGGTTGAAGAACGTACACTGGAGTTACAGCAGGTTAATCAGAAATTAGCACAATCATCAAAACTAAAAGATGAGTTTCTTGCTAATATTAGCCATGAATTACGCACGCCTCTTAATAGTATTTTAGGGGTTTCAGAGGCTTTATTAGAAGGGGTTTATGGAAAATTAATAGAAAAGCAACCCCAGTTTATTAGTCAAATTTATCAAAGTGGGGAGCATTTACTTGCCTTAATTAATGATGTATTAGATGTCTCAAAAATTGAAGCTGGCAAACTGAGTTTACAACGTAGTGAAACGGATATTATTATACTATGCCAAGAAAATATAGAGATTGTTAAAAATATTGCTTACAAAAAGAAAATCAACATCTTATCTGATTTCAATATTACAAAAACCCATTTATTTATTGATCATAAACGCGTTAAACAAATATTATTAAACCTTTTAACTAATGCAATAAAATTTACCCCTGAACAAGGTAGTGTTGGTTTATCTGTAACGGAAGATACGGTAAAAGAAATGACTTTATTTGCTGTTTGGGACACAGGTATTGGGATTGAAGAAGATAAAATTAACTTTATTTTTGATGCTTTTACACAAATTGATAGTAGCTTATCACGCCAACATGAGGGCTCTGGTTTAGGTTTGACCTTGGTGAAACAACTACTTGATTTGCATGATGGTAAGCTAACCATTGATACCGCGTATAAAAAAGGCAGTTGCTTTACCGTACATTTACCTTGGAACAGTATGAAAAATTTACACTCAATATAAATCATTATATTTTATTGTTTTAATAGCTTTCTTAGCAATTAGAAAAAAAGCAAGGTTTTTTCTATTATTTATCGTATAATTTGAACTATTAAGATAGTCAATATTTTCTAATAAAACCAAATGATTAATAATTTTTTTATAAGGTCATCATGCAGATACCCTCCGCTCGTTTTGATCATCGGGCTTTTTTAGCCACTTTACCGCAGCAAGCTGGGGTATATCGTATGCTTAACTGTGATGCTTGTGTTATTTATATTGGAAAAGCTAAAAATTTAAAGCAACGGGTCAGTCATTATTTTAATAATAGTGCACAGCATATCCCTAAAATTCGCAGTCTTGTTGCACAGATTGCAAAAATTGAGATTACAGTTACTCATACAGAGACTGAAGCCCTTTTATTAGAACATCAATTAATTAAAAAATATTTACCGCGTTATAATGTATTATTACGTGATGATAAAAGTTACCCTTTTATCCACCTTTCTGATCATGACACATTTCCACGTATTAGTTTGCATCGTGGGGTAAAAAAGCAAAAAGAGCAGTATTTTGGCCCCTATCCACACAGTCAGGCTGTACACACAACATTAAATACCTTACAAAAGATATTTGCTATTCGACAGTGTGATGAAAGCTTTTTTCGTCATCGTTCACGTCCTTGTTTACAGTATCAAATCAAACGCTGTTGTGCTCCTTGTGTTGGCTTAGTCACCCCTGAAGACTATGCAGAACGTATTCAACACAGTTTATTGTTTTTGCAAGGGAAAAGTAGTCAAGTTATTGAAATATTAGCAGAGAAAATGCAGGCAGCTGCAAAAAATCTTGCTTTTGAAAAAGCGGCTTATTACCGAGATCATATTAGCCAATTACAAACTGTTCAAAGTCAGCAATCTATGCATACAGGAGACAATGATAATACAGATATTATTGCCTGCTTAACAGATGATAAAATAAGTTGTATTGCTGTTGTATCGATTCGTCATGGGCAAAATTTAGGTACACGTAGCTATTTTCCTCAACATACTGAAGGAGAAACCTCTGCACATGTACTCTATGCTTTTTTAAGTCAATACTATTTACAGTCTCAACATGATATTCCCTCACAACTGATTATTTATCCTGCTTTAACAGATAATGAAAAAAATACGATTAGCCAAGCGATTAAGCAGCATAGCCAACAAAACTGTCACATTTCTTCACAAGTAAGAGGCGTTCGCACACGATGGTTAAGTATGGCAAAAGAAAATGCACAAATTAGCCTTGCACAACGCCGTCCTAATCGTTATCGTGAGCGATTGATTGAGTTATCTATTGTATTAAATTTGCCTGAACTACCACAAAGGTTAGAATGCTTTGATATCAGTCATGCATTAGGAGAAGCAACTGTTGCCTCTTGTGTTGTCTTTGGGCAACACGGTATCATCAAAAAAGCGTATCGGCGTTTTTCTATTGAAAATACCCAACAAGGAGATGATTGCGCTGCAATGGAACAAGCATTACAGCGTCGTTTTAAAGATCATACGACATTACCTGATATACTTTTTATTGATGGGGCAACGGCACAAGTGAAGGTTGCACAAATCGTGCTTGAAGAGTATGCACTCACATCAATACGCATCATTGGTGTTGCTAAAGGTGAGGGACGAAAAGCAGGCTTGGAGCAACTTATTTTAGCAAATGAAGAACGTCCATTAATACTGGATAAAACCTCTCCTGCCTTGCATTTAATCCAGTATATTCGTGATGAATCACACCGTTTTGCTTTACAAGCACACCGTACACAACGGTTAAAAATACGTAAAACATCAATCCTTGAACATATTGATGGCATTGGTGTCAAACGTAGACAACATTTATTAGCGCATTTTGGTGGTTTACAAGGACTGAAAAATGCGGGGGTCGATGATTTAGCGCGTGTAAAAGGCATTAGCAAATCATTAGCAGAAAAAATCTACAACTTTTTTAGAACTCGTGAATAATATACCCAACACACTAACATTTATCCGTATTGCCTTAATACCTGTATTTATTGCTGCATTTTATTTACCTGTTGCATGGGCACATATCTTAACCACAGCAATTTTTGCTTTTGCTGCCATCACTGATTGGTTTGATGGTTACTTAGCAAGGCGATTAAATCAAACTTCTGCATTAGGAGCATTTCTTGATCCTGTGGCAGATAAATTGATTGTTGCCATTACCTTAGTCCTCTTAGTTGCACAAGACTCCTCCCCATGGATGGCGGTGCCTGCAATGATTATTATTGGACGGGAGATTACTATTTCAGCCTTACGAGAATGGATGGCAGTTTTAGGTAAACAAGCACAGGTTGCTGTTTCTCAATTAGGTAAAGCAAAAACGGCAACACAAATGACCGCCTTGTTATTATTACTTTATCAAAAACCCTTGTTTGGTTTACCTATTTATGAATTAGGTTATATTTTCTTATATTTCTCTGCTTTTCTTACCTTATGGTCAATGATTGATTATATTCGAGCTGCCCTGCCTGCATTACTTGAAAATCAATAAAAAATCCCATAAGACGTTATTAATGAGTGGTATTTTACTCAATCTTTATTACATGACTGATGGAAAATAACTATGGGGTTTTTAAGTCAATTATTTGGTGCATTACGGGAAAATAGCACCTCAACACCAGCGGCAGATACACCTGCTATTGATGATGAACAACAAGCCATACAGCTATTAGAAACAGAAGTGTCACGCTTAAAAGCTAATTTAGTGCAGGCTAAATCAGGCTTAGCTGAATTGATGAGTAAACAATCACTACTTGAAAAACAGCAGATCATCCCCCGTCAACGTAAGATTACTGCTTTAGAAATGGATGTTTTACATGCGTTACTAGAAAAAAATGAAGCCAAAGCCCATCATCTTGCTGAAAGCATTGCTGATTTAGAAAACGAAATTGAAGCTCACAACAGTATTCACCAAGGTTATGATGCCAGTATTAAACAGTTACGCACCACCATTCATAATATTGAGCGTCAAATTGCAACTATTGAACGAGAGTTTATGGTGATTAAAGCCACTGAGCATATCAATAAAGCCCAAGAAATTAATCATGAACTGTCATCAGATAGCCCTAATTCAGTTACAGAAGCCTTATCACAATTACGTGCACGTCAACAAAAACGCTCAGATCAATTACAAGCTGCCATCAGTATTAATCAATCTACCGATGAAGAGGAGCAATTACAGGATCGTTTAAAAGAGGCGGGAATTATTAAAGCAGACAGCACAAAACACCATGTATTAGCACGGATGAAAAGTGATGAGCCACAAGCCACTAAAAAAAGCAGCTCAAAAAAGGAAGAACCTGTGACAAAAACATGGGTGAAAGAAAATCATTATTAATCTTCTGATAAACCGTGATATTTAATAATAGCCTGATAAATACCTTTTTCCTTAATTATCTGTAGCCCTCTATTAAAATCCTGTGCGAGTTGTAAGTAATTTGGCTTAAATTTTGAAAAGTTTACATATACTTTTTCTTGTTTAAAAATAGGGGAAAGAAACTGTATTTGTTTTTGTTCTGCTAATGAATGGTAGCTTTGTAATTTATAACGTACATTTGCTTTGGCAGAAATCCCTAGATGGATACGTTTTGCTAAGACTTTTTTAATATTTTGTTCAACATTTGTTACATGTTCAATCTTTAAACCTGCTGCTTTTAATTCTTTTTCAAACTCAACCCCTCTGACCACACCTACTTTATAAGGATGTAAATCAGATAATTTTTGATATCTCATCCCATTTTCTTTTAAAGTAAAAAAAGCCAGTTGTACTGTCCAAATTGGATCTGAATAAATCATGGTTTCTAAATGGTCAGGTTTATAATATACATCCATCACACCATGCCATTTCCCTTTTTTTGCTTCTTCTAATGCACGTATCCAAGGACGATAAATAAATTCAACTTTATAGCCTACTTGTGCAAAGGCGGTTGATACAATATCAGACAGCACACCTTCTTTTCGTAAATACGCCCCTGAATAAGGTGCCCAATCAGTAGAAGCCAACTGAATAGTACGATCTGAAGCATATATGATAGGCGTTAAAAGCATGACGACTAAAAAAACAGCTGTATTAATAAGTGCTTTCATAAGATATTCCTATACAACAACAGCAATTCTATATTTTATTCTTTATAAGCATAGCTAAAATGCTTTCATTGTATACCTTATAAAATAACTCATTGGCTAGGTAAAATAAGTGTCATGTAATATTAAATGAATGAAATTCAAAATAAAGCTTGCTTAAATTTTTCATTTTAACTATACTTCGTGGCTTGTTGTTGCGGGGTGGAGCAGTCAGGCAGCTCGTCGGGCTCATAACCCGAAGGTCGTAGGTTCAAATCCTGCCCCCGCTACCAACTTTATTTTATGCCTTGAGAATACCTCATTAATGCGGGGTGGAGCAGTCAGGCAGCTCGTCGGGCTCATAACCCGAAGGTCGTAGGTTCAAATCCTGCCCCCGCTACCAGTTTTATTGTGCCTTAGAATACCTCATATTAATGCGGGGTGGAGCAGTCAGGCAGCTCGTCGGGCTCATAACCCGAAGGTCGTAGGTTCAAATCCTGCCCCCGCTACCAATTTTATTTTGCCTTAGAATACCTCATATTAATGCGGGGTGGAGCAGTCAGGCAGCTCGTCGGGCTCATAACCCGAAGGTCGTAGGTTCAAATCCTGCCCCCGCTACCAATTTCCCCTTATTATTTCTAAAATATCTCTAAAACCAGTTTTAGGTTTTTTGCTTTACATCTTCTTTTTTATACAGGCTCTTGCTGTGCAAAGGCTAAAGTTGTCAATGACTTAGCGACTAATTTTGGCTCATTTTTATTGTGTGCAAATAGTTCAGCTTCTGCAACAATTAAGGTTTTCCCTGGGCGTAATACATGTGCACGGCAAAATAATTGCTCTCCTAATGCAGGGCGTAATAAATTAATTTTAAACTCCACTGTTAACACTATTTCATTTTCTTCTAATAATGTTGCCGCTGCAGCTCCTGCAGTATGATCACAAATTGTACTTTGTACACCTGCATGAACAAAGCCATTTTGCTGTTGATGGCGTGGTAATACCTTTAATTGTGATTCACAAAATCCTGCCTCTACATTTTTTAACACCAAGCCAATATCTTGTATAAAAGGGGCTTGTTGAAAAATTGTTTCAGCAATGTGTCGATAGTCTGTATTTTTTTCACGCATGATAATACCTTACTTATATTTTAATAAACTGATATAAACCAGTTTAAATGATAATAATAGATGGGGTGTTTTAAAGGGTGTTTAATTATTCTACATATTTAACATGTAGAAAATAGTGGGGGCGTGTAGGTAACGCCTCCCACTGAGTGTCATTATGCCACTATTTATTTGTTATTGTAGAATAATAAAGATTAGGCATTATAATTTAATACAGGAGATAACCAGCGTTCAGCCTCTTCTAAACTTATGCCTTTGCGCTGTGCATAATCCTCTACTTGATCCTTATTGATTTTCCCAGTACCAAAATAACGCCCTGTTGGGTTTGAGAAATACCAACCTGATACTGCGGCCGTTGGGAGCATAGCAAAGCTTTCGGTTAAACTCATCCCTGCATTCTCTTCTGGTTTGAGTAGCTCCCACAATGTCCGTTTTTCAGTGTGATCAGGACAGGCAGGATAACCTGGAGCAGGACGTAAACCACGATACTGCTCTTTGATAAGTTCTTCATTACTGAGGCTTTCATCATCAGCATAGCCCCAAAACTCTTTACGTACACGTTCATGCATCCGCTCTGCAAAAGCTTCTGCTAAACGATCTGCTAAGGCTTTAAGTAAAATACTGTTATAGTCATCATGCTCTGCTTCAAAACGTGCCACATGTTCATCAATACCAATCCCTGCTGTGACGGCAAACCCCCCCACATAATCGGCAATACCTGATTCTTTAGGTGCCACATTATCAGCAAGACATAAGTTATATTTACCTGCTGTTTTAAAGATTTGTTGACGAATATGATGTAACACTGCTTTCACTTCAGTACGACTATCATCTGTATACAATTCAATATCATCATCATTGATCACATTTGCAGGGAAGAAACCAATGACTGCCCGTGCTTGTAACCATTTTTCATTGATGATTTTATCCAACATGACTAATGCATCAGCATATAATTGACTGGCTTCTTTACCTACTATTTCATCAGTTAAAATGGCAGGATAACGCCCTGCAAGCTCCCATGATTTAAAGAAGGGTGTCCAATCAATGCGATCACGTAACTCTGCTAAATCATAGTTTTCAAAGGTTTTTAAACCTAAGAATGTCGGTTTTACAGGAGGGTTTGCAACCCAATCTGTTGGGGTTTTATTAGCACGTGCATCTGCTAAGCTCACTACTTTACGGTGAGCACTGCGTCCTTCACGTTCATCACGAATGGCTTGGTATTCATCCACAATACCTTGTGCATAGTTTTCTTTCAATTCTAAAGACAGTAAGCTTTGCGCCACCCCCACTGCACGGGATGCATCAGGTACGTATACAACAGGTGTATCACAACTAGGGGCTATTTTAACCGCAGTATGTACCTTAGAAGTGGTTGCACCACCAATAAGTAGTGGTAATGTCACACCTTGACGTTTCATCTCTTTAGCCACATACACCATTTCATCTAATGAAGGTGTAATCAAACCAGAGAGGCCGATAATGTCACATTGTTGCTCACGGGCTTCTTTTAAAATAGTTTCAGTAGGTACCATCACCCCTAAATCCACTACTTCAAAATTATTACATTGCAATACTACACCAACAATATTTTTACCAATATCATGGACATCCCCTTTTACAGTTGCCATGAGGATTTTACCGTTATTTTTTAGCTCGCCTTCGCCTTTTTCCTCTTCAATAAAGGGCATTAAGTGAGCCACTGCTTTTTTCATTACCCGTGCAGATTTTACCACTTGAGGCAAAAACATTTTACCCGCCCCAAATAGATCTCCGACTACATTCATTCCATCCATTAAAGGACCTTCAATCACATGTAATGGGCGTTTTGCAGCAAGACGTGCTTCCTCTGTATCTTCCTCAATAAAATCTGTGATACCTTTGACTAAGGCATGTTCTAAACGTTTATTGATATCTAGTTCACGCCATGCCAATTGTTCAGTTGTATCTTCTTTTTTACCACTACCACGATAATTATCTGCAATGGCTAATAAATTATCTGTCCCCTCAGTGGTACGATTTAAGACAACATCTTCAACTTTATCGCGTAGTTCTTTTGGGAGATCTTCGTAAATGGCAAGTTGCCCTGCATTCACAATACCCATATCCATGCCTGCTTGAATCGCATGGTATAAAAATACAGAGTGAATGGCTTCACGTACAGGATTATTACCACGGAAAGAGAAGGAGACATTAGAAACTCCGCCTGATACTAAAGCGTAGGGTAAGGTACGTTTAATTTCTCGCACTGCTTCAATAAAATCAACAGCATAATTATTATGCTCATCAATTCCTGTTGCCACTGCAAAAATATTGGGATCAAAAATAATATCTTCAGCTGGAAAATCAATTTCTTCAGTTAAGATTTGATAAGAACGTTGGCAGATTTCAATTTTACGCGCTTGGGTATCTGCTTGCCCTGTTTCATCAAATGCCATGATCACCACAGCAGCACCATAACGACGTAATAGACGCGCCTGATGTAAGAACTTCTCTTTGCCTTCTTTTAAACTGATAGAGTTAACAATAGGTTTACCCTGTACACATTTTAACCCTGCTTCAATTACTTCCCACTTGGAAGAATCGATCATGATGGGAACGCAGGCAATATCAGGTTCAGCAGCCAGTAAATTTAGGTAACGCACCATTACAGCTTCAGAGTCTAAAAGCCCTTCATCCATATTGATATCGATAATTTGTGCGCCATTTTCAACTTGCTTACGGGCAATATCGAGTGCTTTCTCGTATTTTTCCTCTTTAATTAAGCGTTTAAATTTGGCTGATCCTGTAACATTATTACGTTCCCCTACGTTTACAAAGAGGTTATCTTTACCAATGTTATAAGGTTCTAAACCAGATAAACGACATTCTTTAGCTATATCAGGGATCACACGTGGCGCATGTTGCTCCACAGCTTTTTTAATTGCTGCAATGTGATCAGGTGTGCTGCCACAACAGCCCCCAATGATATTAATCAAGCCATCAGCAGCCCAATCAACAACACTCGCGGCCATATCTTCAGGGCTTTCATCATATTCCCCAAATTCATTAGGGAGTCCCGCATTAGGGTGTGCACTGACATGCGTATCTGCAATACGAGATAGCTCCGCAACATATTGGCGTAATTCCTGTGCGCCTAATGCACAGTTTAAGCCGAAAGCAATGGGGCGAGCATGACGTAATGCATTCCAAAAAGCTTCCGTAGTTTGCCCTGATAAAGTGCGTCCTGATGCATCAGTGATAGTCCCTGAGATCATAATAGGGCGACGTAATTCAGGCTGTTCCTCAAACAACTGCTCTAAAGCGAAAACGGCGGCCTTGGCATTCAAGGTATCAAAGATAGTTTCTATCAGGAGTAAATCAGCCCCTCCTGCAACTAAAGCACGGGCGGCTTCAATGTAGGCGATGACTAGTTCATCAAAATGTACATTTCTAAACCCAGGGTCATTGACATCAGGAGAAATGGACGCAGTACGGTTAGTAGGTCCTAAAACACCTGCAACAAAGCGCGGTGTATCAGCTGTACTAAACTCATCCGCCGCTTCACGTGCAAGCTTTGCGGCTTCATAGTTAATTTCATAAACCAGTGATTCCATATGGTAATCAGCCATAGCAATACTGGTTGCATTGAAAGTATTGGTTTCAATGATGTCAGCACCTGCATTAAGGTATTCGCAATGGATTTGCTTAATGATATCTGGTTGGGTAAGAACCAATAAATCATTATTACCTTGAATGTCTGAGTGCCAGTCCTTAAAACGCTCGCCACGGTAATCTGCTTCAGTCAGCTTATGCTTCTGAATCATGGTACCCATCGCGCCATCAAGGAATAAAATACGTTGTTTTAGTTGATCTGTAATGATCTGCAAACGATCGTTCATAGACATATGTATTTTTTCAAATAGATAGAAAGGAAATAACTGCAACCTAAGCATATGACACAACATTGCATTGGTCAGAAAATATAATGAAGTGCAGGGCTTCATCATGACAGTATAGGAGGATGATATACACCGTAATGAAACAGTAAGTTGATAGACTGTCACTATCAGCTTGGCACATTATATAAGTAACATACCGATATCAGTGGGTGAGAAAGTAAAGAATGACCCCAGTAGATGTGCTATAGAGTGCGATATAGTGGTAAAATAATTGCTTTATTTTCATAAAGACAGGCTATTATACAAGATTTGATTCTATAATAGCGTGCCATTAGCGTTATTATTCGACCAGTATAGAGTATTATTTTATATACTAATAACGTTAAATTATTTCAGTATTTTTAATTTGTAGGAGTATTTATTATGTTAAAATTTGTAAGTATATTGGCTGTATTAACAGCTTTGTTCGCGTCAAGTAGTTATGCCGCCAACCCAACAAAAATTCAATTCACCTCTAATGAGAAAACCTTTTTAGGGACAGAATATAAAATGTATGCAGTACGCTGCTCTGATGGACGTAAACGTAAGATTTCTGCATGGCAAAAAGGGCGCAAATGGTGTGCAGGTAAATCTGATTCAGGGGAGTGTATGAACAACCAAATGCAGATTGCTAAATTTCTATGTAAATAAGCAATTCATCATTACATAACGTATAACAACATAGGTTTTGCTGGCTTTTGTTTATGTATTATTTCAAGCTTAATTTCATTTATTATAAAAAGCAAATAGCACTGTTGTTAAGCTGTGGATTTTTTTTAATCGTAGGGTGTACACCACAACCCCCTGCTATCAAAGAAAAATATGCACCGATACAAACAAAAGAAGTGCAGGCAACAACAATTCCTCCTGTTGTACAACAACTGCCTTATATTCCACCTCCAAAACCAACACCACGCCTAGAAACTTATAGTGTTGTTGTTGATAGAGTACCTGTCAAAGAGCTACTTTTTGCTTTGGCACGTGATGCAGAAATCAATGTTGATATTCACCCTGATATCGAAGGTATGGTGAGTATTAATGCGATTGATCAGACTTTACCACAACTATTAGAACGTATAACAAAACAAGTTGATTTACGCTATTTATGGGATGGGGAGCTTTTAATCATAGCACCAGATAAACCTTATATTCATTTGTATAAAGTGGGCTATGTCAATATCCAGCGTGAAACAGAAAGTGAAGTTAGCATTTCTACCCAAAGTATTACCAGTACTGAGACAGTAGGAGATGATAAAGCAGGGCAAGGCACTAATAATCAAGAACAAAATAATTCTACAACAAAAATAAAAAATACCAGTAGTCATCATTTTTGGGAAGTGCTAGAAGCGAATATCCGCGCTATTTTGGATGAACCTAAAACAACAAAAACAGTTAAAAATAGTGATGTCACCAATGATCCCAAAACAGGCTTAGTAGTGGATAAAAGTATTATCACTACAGTCAAAGAAGAAAAAGGGGAAAATGTTATTATTAACCCCAGTACAGGGATTGTCAGTGTACGGGCAACAGAACGTCAACATCGCACCATTCAACATTTCTTAGATCAAACTTTACGCCAAGCACGTAAGCAAGTGCTCATTGAAGCAACAATTGCTGAAGTACGTTTAAATGATAGTTATCAAGCAGGGATTGATTGGGAAAGTATTTCCAGTAAATTTACTGTACGGCAACGAGTAACACAAGGGACTTCCTTAGCCCAAGATGCAAGCCAAATTTTTCAATATAATAATGTTAGCAGTGCATTAGGAAATCTAACTGTTAGCTTAAGTTTATTAGAGCAATTTGGAAAAGTACGTGTTTTATCCAGCCCTAAAATTATGGCACTGAATAACCAATCAGCACTATTAAAAGTGGTGGATAATAAAGTTTATTTTATCAGTGAAAGTAAAATAGAAAACCAACGTGTCACTGATGATGGGTCTGTTTTTATCACCTATCGTACTGAAACCAGCCCTCGCGTATTGCCTGTAGGCTTGATCATGTCAGTCACCCCACAAATTAGTGAGGATGAAATGGTGATTTTAAATGTTCGTCCCACCATTTCACGGATTATTCGCTTTGTACCTGATCCTAACCCTGCTTTAGCAGAAGTGGGTGCCAGTAATTTAATTCCTGAAATTCAAGTGCGTGAAATTGAATCTATTTTGCAAGTGAAAAATGGGCATACAGCTGTGATTGGGGGCTTGATGCAAGACAGTATTAGCCGTGAAAAAACAGGCTTACCTTTACTTTCTGATTTACCCACTATTGGTGATTTATTTAGCCACCGTGATCATAAGTATGAAAAAACTGAATTAGTTATTTTTTTACGTCCACGTATTATTACCAGCCAAAATATGGAAACTTATACCCAGCCTTACCGTGCATTATTACCGAATGGGCAGGCTATGGACACAGAATTAAATACAGGATTTAAGAATTATCCTATCCCACAATAGGAATGTTGCCTATACTATAAAGGACACAAATTAAAAAATAAGAAAATAGTAAAGTACAAAGGAGGGCTACTTATGGAAAAGATAAGCGAGCTATGTTGTGTTGTTGTACCCAGTAAAGCAGCACATGCAGGGATGACAGTGGGTGAAGTATTACTAGAATGTTTGCGTTGGCAACTTCCCGGTCTTCCCTTTTGTGATGACGAAGGACGTATTCTTGGGCGTGTTTCCCTTAAGCATGCTTTAGCACAACATTTTATCCCCACTGATGTATATAAACATGCACACCTCTTGGGTGATTTATTGGATAATTTAGATATCAGTAAAGATGAAATCCAAGCTGTGATGGATATCGAAATTGATCCTTTTGTTACCCCTGACATCCCCACCATTGTTGCCACTTCCCCCCTTGTGAAGGCATTGGCACTGATTGAGCAATTCCGTACCAGTTATATTTTTGTTGTTGATGATGATGGTATTTACCAAGGCACCATTACCATGCTAGGCATTGCGCAATGCGTGCTACAAAAAACTAAAATAACTCACCATCACGGATAATTATCACAATGACAACAGCTGTAACTTTTAGCCACGAGATGATCGTGGCAGGATGTATCTTTTTGTGTGCGTATATACTGATTTTTTCAGAAGTTATTCACCGAACCAGTGCGGCAATTATGGGTGCTGTCGTCATGGTTGGAGTTGGGATGTGGCAAGGCTTTTATACCCAAGAGGCGGCATTAAAAGCCATTGATGCTAATACCATCTTACTACTGATGGGCATGATGCTTTTAATCACATTACTTAAACCAACAGGGGGGTTTGAATATCTGGCTATTCGGATTGCAAAACTTGCCAAAGGCAGTTCTTTAAGGTTACTGATTTATTTAAGTCTCTCAGTCAGTGTCATCAGTATGTTTCTGGATAATGTGACCACAGTATTGATTTTTGCTCCCCTGACAGTATTAATTACCCGTCTTGTTAAACTTAACCCCCTGCCATTTTTAATGGCAGAAGCGATGATGTCCAATATTGGTGGTATTGCCACTTTGATTGGGGATCCACCTAACTTAATGATCGGTAGTGCAGCAAATATCGACTTTAACCAATTTATCATCCATATGTTACCTGTGGTAACCGTTGCATGGGTTGTTGGGATGGGGGTGTTTATTTTTATGTTTCGTACCGAGCTTAACTCTGATCATAATTTTGGTGAGTTACAACTGGACGAATCAAAAGCAATTAAAGATCCTAAGAAATTGCGCTATATCTTAGTGGTATTGATGGTGGTGATTCTATTATTCTTTACACATCACCACTTCCACCTTTACCCCGCTTTTGTTGCATTAATCGGGGTTGCCTTAGCCTTACCTTTAATGCGTCCACATCCTGCGGAATTATTTGGTGAAGTTGAATGGTCGGTGCTGATTTTCTTTGCTGGACTATTTGTGATTGTAGGAGGATTAGAAGCCTCGGGGATGCTTGATTTAGCAGGTGAACAATTAGCACATTTAGCTTCTCAACCCAATATGTTATTGATAACCTGTTTAGCTGTATTATGGGTAGCAGCAATATTAAGTGCAGTGGTTGATAACATTCCTTTTACGGTTACCATGATTCCTATTATCTTAAGCTTGGAATCTCAAAACATTAATATTACCCCTTTATGGTGGGCACTTGCTTTAGGTGCTGGATTAGGTGGAAATGGAACACATATTGGTGCCACAGCAAATATTATTTGTGTAGCTGAATCAGAACGTAGTGGGATTGCAGAAGCGCGTATCACCCCTGCTATTTGGTTGAAAAAAGGTTTACCAACTACTTTTGTAAGCTTAATTGTTGCCAGTATTATGTTTTATTTCTTATTTGATTTCTTATCATAAAACTAAAAACTGTGTAAGAGTATGGTTTTCCCATGCTCTTACACTATGAGTTTATTAACCAATATTATGAAGTAGAATTAAAATTTCACTCATATCAATAGAAATTTCCCTCTATAGAATTAAGGGGGAAATATACGATGGTGTAAAGGGTTATACAGTGTCTAGGTGTTTAGCATCTAACTCAAGTAAGTAAGGTGCAACAAAACCCGCATATTCTTTCTTTTTATTTTCAGGTAAATCTTTCCAACCTGTGATAACTCCACGGCAATCCTTTGCCCCACACATACATTTTGGTGGAAAAAAATCAACACCATAATTTCTCATTGCATAATCAAAAGTAATCTCTTCACCCGCATTAATCTCACGGATCGCAACAAAATCGTGTGCACCCGTTTCATTAACACTAATGCCACTATTTGGCTCACAAGAATGATTAACTTTAACAATTAACCCATCATGAAATACATATCGGTTTTCACCTATTTGAGAGGCGTGGGAATGGTTAGCACTAAGCTCTTCTTTAATTTTACCAACCATGATTGTTTCTGAGCGTTTAAAAGACCGTATAGCAAAAATACCTTCACCTTTTTCACTTGATTCTCTTAGTTCAAATCCACTTTTTTCATCATACATTGATAACTTCCTAATATTATTTGTAATTTTATAAGGTACCCCATAGTACCCTAAAAAAGAACTAATAGGGGGATAATTTACACATATTCTATATATATAAAATATATGAGAAAATTATATGTATTTATATGAGTATGTTGAAGTTTCTTTTCCCTTCATTCTTTGGTATAACTAATACCTTTGCTAGTGAACATTAGCATCAATAAAAGTATATAAATCTGACTATGCAATGTCATCAGTTAATAGCTTTTATCATACTTGAAATAATATAAAATTAGCATCTAATGTTGTATTTTCCGCTCTAAGCGGCGGTAAGTGATGGCTTCTGAAAGATGAGCTGTTTCAATAGTTTCACTGTTATCTAAATCAGCAATAGTACGAGATACTTTTAAAATACGGTGCCATGCTCGAGCTGATAAGCCTAATTGTTCAATAGCGGTATCTAATAACTTCTCATCACTGGCTTTTAGTTGACAAAATGTCTCTACTTCCTGACTGCTTAATTGGCTGTTTGCCCCACCACTGCGAGCAATTTGTTGTTGTCTAGCAGCTTTGACTCGTGTACGTACAGTAGTGCTAGATTCTTGCTCACCTTCTGCTTTTAATTGAGCCCGTGAAATATTAGGCACTTCAATATGTAAATCAATTCGATCTAGTAAAGGGCCTGATATTTTAGAACGATAGCGACGCACTTGTTCAAATGAGCAATGGCAGCTATTTTGAGTATCTCCTAAATGTCCACATGGGCAAGGATTCATGGCTGCAATCAACTGAAATTCGGCAGGAAACTCTGCCTGACGTGCTGCCCGTGAAATAGTGATTGATCCTGATTCTAAGGGTTCACGTAATACTTCCAGTACACGCCGATCAAATTCAGGAAACTCATCTAAAAATAATACGCCATGTGTCGCTAAAGAAACTTCCCCAGGGCGAGGCTGACTGCCTCCCCCAACCAAAGCCACAGCAGAAGCCGTATGATGAGGAATACGAAATGGGCGCACCCCCCAATACTCTGCATCAAAACCCTGTCCAGCAATAGAGGCAATGGTTGCCGCTTCTAAGGCTTCTTTCTCTGTCATTTCAGGCAGAATACTGGGTAAGCGGCTGGCAAGCATGGTTTTCCCCGTCCCTGGGGGACCTAACATTAATAAATTATGCCCCCCTGCTGCGGCGACTTCTAAGGCTCTTTTAGCGTGATGCTGCCCTTTTACATCAGATAAATCTAAATTGTAATTCCCTGTTACAGAGATAGGGGCATCAGTACTACATAAAGGGGCGATCAGCTGTGTTTCTTGTAAATGCGCACACACATCTAATAAATGCTTAGCTGGATAGATATTAATATGGCTGACAATATGTGCCTCTTCTGCATTATCAATGGGCACTACAACATGACGTTGTGCTTCCCGTGCAGCTAATGAAACAGGTAAAACCCCTTTGACTGCACGCAACTCACCACTCAATGCTAACTCGCCAATAAATTCATACTGTGCTAATTTTTCAGGATCAATTTGCCCTGATGCAGCTAAAATACCCAGTGCAATGGCTAGATCAAACCGCCCGCCTTCTTTAGGTAAATCAGCAGGAGCAAGGTTAATAGTGATACGTTTAAGTGGAAACTCAAATTGACTGGTAATCAATGCACTACGTACTCGATCCTTACTTTCTTTTACCGCTGTTTCAGGTAACCCAACAATTGATAAACTGGGCAACCCTTTTGTTAAATGCACCTCAATCGTAACAGGTAAGGCTTTAACTCCAACTTGAGCGCGCGTATGAACAATAGCTAATGACAAAATTACTCCTCAGGAGATAACTCCTGTTTTTGGTCAGTGTGTACAGTTAACTGTGTCTCTAAAGCGGCAACTTGTTTTGATAAAGCATCGACATGTTCGCGTGTTCGTTGTAATACCGCCATCTGTACATCAAATTCTTCACGTGTGACAAGATTCATACGATGCAATGCTGATTCTAGTACAGTTTTAAGGTTCTTTTCTAGATCATCATGTAAATTCACTGCATTGGCGGGTAAAACACTTTTAACTTGTTCTAGTAATGTTTCAAGTTGATGAGGATGTAACATAATAAAAACCTTCAGATAAAAAATAAGTGATTATTTTATTGTTAATGCTTACATATAGAAACATAAATAATAGATGCCTTTATATATAAGAAATAATGACTATTTTAGCCTATTACAGCCCTCTTTTTTTATAAAAGGTATATTCTTTTATCCATACAAAAAATACTATGAAAAAAACATTTCCGCTATGGTTTTAAAAGAGTTTAGTATTAATTGATTGATTTTAAGTTGAATAAAAACCATAGCTTATTGCTATTATTTCTAATATCCCCTCTATTTAATTGATATGTAACTTTTGGTAACAATTGCTTACAAAAAAAGACGAGCGATCCGTGCTCATTTTATTTAAAATAGACCCCGTCATTAAGTAATCAATTTAATTTAAATACAAGCAATTATCAAACTCCACAATTTGATAATTGCCGCATTAAATTGGGCAGTAATACAAACTTTGTTTTACTTGTCAAAAGCAAACTACCAAAGGATGCTGGAGGAGAACACATTATTTGGTAGTTGTACTATCCAATCATACCTTTCTTAGCAGTACGGGTGTGAAACATAGGGTTGTCTTCAAATAGGTTGACCCACCATATTTAACCTTGTCTCAAAAGGTTATGAGGAGATATATTTATCCACATAAAAAATATCTCCTCTTAATTTTCTTTACCTTAAAAATATATTTTATATCAGTATAGACTATACTGAAAAAATTATTCATACTATTCTTTATTATTTTAAATAAACATCAAATAAAACGATTACTATCATTATCAATATATATCATAGTATCCTGCTTGATAACCTTATTGATTATGTAGTTAGACAGTGTCTAACCTAGCATTAGTCAAATTGTGTATTATTTTCTCTCTTGGAGAGGGGCGAGAAAATAATGGAATACCTTTTGATTGATGTTAGGTTATCTTAAATATACATATTTTATTTAAACTAAATATCTAAATATAACGATTCTGTTTCCGCTTATTTTGCTTTTTTTCTCAAAAAATCTTCTATTTGCGCTACACTGCTTACCTTCACTTTTTATCATTAAAAAAATAAAAATCAGAGGTATTCTATGACTGAATTTGCTGATCTTATTCTACAGTCAGGGCGAGCAGGGGTAGAGCTTGCTTTATTTGTTTTACTACCTGTGATGATTATCATGTTAACCATCATGCGCTTATTAGAAGCAAAAGGTATTTTAGATCGCTTTGTTGATTTTGTAAGCCCTTTCCTACGCCCGTTTGGGATTGCTGGCTTAGGTGTGTTTGCACTGATTCAAATTCTATTTGTTAGCTTTGCCGCCCCTGTTGCCACCTTAACCATGATGGATAAGGGGGGGATTTCACGTCGTCATATTGCTGCTACCCTAGCAATGGTTTTTACTGTTGCACAAAGTAATGTCGTCTTCCCAATGGCAACTTTAGGCTTAAATGTTGGCTTTATCATGCTGACCTCTGCCTTAGCAGGGTTGATTGCTGCCAGCTTAACCTATCATGTGTTTGCACGAAATTTATCAGATGATGAAGAAAACCTGTGTTCACACCCTGCTCACCCAAATGCCAAAAATGTAAAAGGTTTGCTCGGTGTGGTTAATAGCGCAGGGCAAGAAGCGTTTAATATTGCTATTGGTTCCATTCCTATGTTGGTACTGGCATTATTTATCGTCAATATTTTGCGTTCATCAGGTGCAATGGGAACATTAGAAGGCTTATTAGCCCCTGTGTTTATAAGCTTAAGTTTTCCCTCTGAGGCGGTATTGCCCATTGTGACAAAATATATTGCAGGGGGAACGGCGATGATGGGAGTGACGGTTGAATATTTACAGCAAGGGATTATTAGCGTAGCTGAATTTAACCGTATGGCAGGGTTTATGATTCACCCTTTTGATTTAGCAGGAATTGCGATTCTTATTTCAGCAGGATCACGGGTTTCTTCTGTTTTTAAACCTGCGGCTTACGGTGCTATTATTGCCATTTTACTACGTAGTGCGGTGCATATTTGGTATTTTTAAACACTTTTTAAGTAGATAAGATAAAATACTAAGATAGGGATCAATAGTTAAGAGCTGTTGATCATGTCTTCTTTTTTAGAGATTGATATCATGGGTAATTCATTACAAGAGCAGTTATTAAAGGCAAAGCTGGTTGATAAGAAAAAAGCACACCAAACGGCACAAGAGAAGCGAAAAAAAGTTAAGCAGCAAAACAAGAAGCAAGTGTCCAGTGTGGATGAAAATGCCCTCAAAATTCAACAAGAAGTTGAAGCTCAAAAAGAGCGGGATCGGGTGCTGAACCAACAAAAAATGGAAGCCCTACGTGCTAAAGAGATTATTGCACAAATTAAGCAACTCATTATTATGAATCAGGTGGTTTCAGACTTCACCGACAATCCACATAATTTTGTTGATAATGGGGTAATTAAAACGCTGAATGTATCTAGACAAGTTAAAAAACAACTTGGGAAAGGTGTGCTCGCTATTGCCAGCATTGATGAAGAATATTATGTTATTCCCACTGTTGTTGCCGAAAAAATTGCCCAACGTGATGAGAAATATGTGATTATTAGCACGGATACAGAAAGTGCGGAGGTAGAGGAAGAAGATGATTACTATGCTGAATATCAGATTCCTGATGATTTAATGTGGTAGGCTAATGAGCTATCGAGCTAGATAAAATAAGGGGATAATAGTTTTTTATCCCCTTATTTTTTTAAATACTAACCGTATCTGTAATCATATTAAGATTTTTAACAATTTTTAATGTGGGTGCTGCACGGTTTAAGGTATAAAAATGCAATCCTACCACTTTTTCATCAATTAAGCGTTGGCATAATTGAGTCACCACTTCTTCACCAAATGCAGCTATCGCAGCACTATCCCCCTCTAATTCTTGCAGGCGTAAACGTACCCAGCGTGGAATTTCTGCCCCACAAGCATCAGAGAAACGTAAAAGCTGTTCTACATTAGTAATCGGCATAATTCCCGCGTAAATTGGGATATTAATTTGGCGTTTTTCACATTCATCTAAAAAACGAAAATACGCGTCAGCATTATAGAAATACTGGGTGATGGCACCATTTGCGCCCGCTTCTACTTTTTGTTTAAAGAAATCCAGATCATTGCTCGGGCTACGTGCTTGAGGGTGAAATTCTGGATAAGCTGCTACTTCAATATGAAAGTGATCCCCTGTTGTATCACGGATAAACTGCACTAATTGGTTGGCATTTTTAAAATCACCAATTCTCCCCATTAGACCAGAAGGGCGATCACCCCGTAAGGCAACAATACGTTTAATCCCTTTTTCTTTATATTTATTAAGTAGTTCAGCAATATTATCTTTTTGGCTGCCAATACATGATAAATGGGGTGCTGCATCAATGCCTGCATTTTGCTGAATATCAACAACAGTATCAAAGGTTTTATCCTGGGTTGATCCTGCTGCACCAAAGGTAACAGAGAAGTAGTTAGGCTGTGCAATTTTTAATTTTTCTTGTACTTGTCTAAGTTTTTGCATGCCTTTTTCATTGCGAGGTGGGAAAAATTCGCAGCTAAAAACAGGAGTGTAATGTGATGTCATGACTGTACTTCGTGTTATTTTAGGAGTGAAAATAGGCTGCTCACTATAGCACTATTATATTTCTATTACAGCTTTGTACCTATCAAAACCAAGGCATAAAACCCAAACTTGTTATACTATTACGCTATTTTAGTATCCTTTTAAGGAATACATACGTTTTTATTCAAAGATATTACAATTAGGTAGGATTTATGTATAACAAAACACCGTGGGCAGTATTATTTATGCTAGGTATGAGTCACAGTGCATGGGGTGCAGAGCAATGCCCCACTGTTTCCCTTGTGGCATTACAGACCCCCACTACAATTGGTACAGGTACTGCTGCCAGTTGTACGCAAGCAGCTATACAAACTGCTTTATCACAGGGAGGGCATCTACAATTTAATTGTGGCACACAGGCAGTGACCATTCCTGTGACCACAGAATTAACTGTAGCAAAAGATACGGTATTAGAGGGGAATGGCTTAGTCACTTTAGATGGCTTAAAGAAAACGCGTATTTTGCGTAAAGCTGAAAATGCCAACTTAACTATTCAAAATATGGGCTTCAAAAATGGGAAAGCACCTAATGATAGCAGTCATTTTAGTGAGCAATGTGGGGGAGCAATTTTAGCCAAAGGGGCAGGCACGACTTTAACCCTAATTAATACCAGTTTTACAGGTAATACCGTCACAAATTTGAATACCAGCGATATTGCAGGGGGAGCTGTGTATGCTTTTGGTATTTATGAAGCAGTGATTGCAAATTCTAGTTTTAGTAAAAACAGTGCCAGTAATGGAGGCGCGATTGGGGGCTTAGCCAGTGGGGTACGCCTGATTAATTCTAGCTTCAGCAATAACAATGCAGCAGGCACGGGCAGTGGCTTACGAGGTTTAGGCGGGGCTTTATACATGGATGGGGTCACCAATAGTGCAAACCCAAATTCAAATAAACTCCTGCATATTTGTAACAGCCAATTTACAGATAACCAAGGGGAAAGTTTAGGCGGTGCCACTTACTCCGTTTTCTCTGATAATAAAGGCAGCCAAGCTATTATTGAATCCAGTAGTTTTGAAAATAACAGCACCCGTAGTAGTTCCAAAGGGCAGGGCGGCGCGGTATTTCATATGGAAGATGATTTAGCTGGTGGCAGTAATGAGCAAAACTTTACCATTAAAAACAGTCTTTTTGCGAATAACAGCACCTTCAGCCAAGGGGGTGCGGTTTGGACATTGATTGAAGGTAAAATCACGATTGAAAATACCACGTTTTCAAAAAACCGTGTTGAAGATACAGAGCTTGGGATGGGCGGTGGTTTAGCCATTTCTAAAGGGAACGTCAGCATTACTAATAGTACTTTTGCAGAAAACTATGCATGGTTTCATGGCGGGGGGATTCAAGCAGCCACTACACCCAAAATTAAGCTCACCAATACTTTATTTTACAAAAATGAATCTGATCGTGATTGGGCAGCTTACCAGATGAACCGTGAAGCAGATACAGACGGTGGGGGAAATTTACAGTATCCAGAAAAACGCTTTAATCAAAGCGGCACACCTAAAGATATTAGTTTAACCCCAAGTATTTTCATTGCAGATCCTAAGTTAGCAGGTTTAGCTGATAATGGTGGATCAACAAAAACTCATGCACTATTAACTGGCAGTGCTGCGATTGATGCGGGCGTAGCGGGGGGATGTCCTAGCACTGATCAACGTGGTGCAACACGTAGTGTGTGTGATATTGGGGCTTATGAAGTGGCTGATTTACCCGTTGATCCTGTTGATACCCCTTTTAGCATTACAGCGATTGCCAGCGGTAATTTAGCCAGTGCTACTTTATCAGCTCATATTAAACCAGCCAGTGGTGATTTAGGGCAACAAGGGAGTGTCTATGTAGCAGCCCAATTAGGCGAGCTTATTTATTTCCACACAGGGCAAACGTGGGTACAGTGGACAGCAGGTGCATTTCCAAGTTATGCCAGTGGTGCATTGCAAGAAGTGACCTTACCTATTTTACAAGCGATGGATGTACGCCCTTTTATAGGTACCGTCATTTATGTCGGTTATGGACGTAATCAAGATGATATGTTGCAAAATAATAAGTTAACGGCTTTATATACAGTGCAATAATACGGTACATTCCTAGGCTGTCGAAAAACAGCTAAATATTAATAATAGGTTTCCCTAATTTTTGGCTTAACTTGATAAAAGAATTCCCGACGTTTTTTAGCCATTGTATAAGGGATATTATCATCTTCCCACTTCTTTAAAGCTACATGTTTAGTTGAGCTAAGTATTTGAGTTATTTCTATTTCATTAAGCTTCCTACAAAGTGCAGGAATAAGAAGCACACTAAGATTTATATCTGCTTGAAGGTTACGCTCAAGTCGCAGCTTAAAACACCCAAACAGTGATTCAATAATGTCACTGCTGACAGGTAGAGGGGAATCTGTTATTTGTTTTTTTAAGGCAATATGTTGTTTAAGCCAAATTACTTGACGTTGTTTAACAATGGAGTCTTTAGGTAGTTGTTCTAGTAATTGGTTACACTGGTTAAAAGTTAAAACTAATCTCATCTAATCCATTATTCTTTAGCACTTTCAGTATATTGGAGATAACATTGGCTATTTCAGCAAATTGTATAATAAAAGGTTTAATTAAATAAAATTCAGGACCACAAAAACCACCACCTAGGGGCAACCACAAGGGTATGCCCCTACAAGATAAACCAAAAACCGAAATGCTACCCTAATGCTACCCTTTTTTTAATTTTCCTATGAAAAATATCGGGGTGCGGTGGGCAAAATCCGTAAAAATTAAACAATAGAATTAATATATTACACGGATTTCGCCTCACTCTACGGTTTAAAACTATTTATTGTGCATCTACCGCTTGTCCTGTCACCCCTTTACTATCTGCCCCCATTAAATATAAATATTGAGACATGATTTCCTCAGGTGCAGGTAAATCCATTGGATCTTCCCCTGGGTAAGCAGAGGCGCGCATGGCGGTACGAGTCTTCCCTGGGTTAATACTATTTACTCGAATAGCCGTATTTTCTAACTCATCTGCTAAAGTTTGCATTAAACCTTCTGTGGCAAACTTAGACACGGCATAAGCTCCCCAATAAGCGCGTGATTTACGCCCTACCCCTGAAGAGGTAAATAAAATAGAGGCATCTTCTGATTGTTTTAATAAAGGCAAACAGGTTTGAGTTAATAAAAAAGTCGCATTAAGATTAATTTGCATCACTTGCTGCCACAAGGTGACATTGTAATGTTCAATAGGTGTCATCGTGCCTAAAACAGAGGCATTATTTAATAAACCATCTATACGTCCAAACTCTTCTGTCAAAGTATTGGCTAAATCTTCATAATCTTTAGGACTTGCACCTTCTAAATTCATTGGATAAATAGCTGGCTGAGGGTGACCTGCTTCTTCAATTTCATCATAAACTTCTTCAAGTTTACGTAAAGTCCGTCCTAATAAAATCACCGTTGCACCATGTGCTGCAAAGGTTTTGGCAGCTGTGCGTCCAATACCTGCCCCTGCCCCTGTTACTAAAATAATACGATCCTGTAATAAATTTGCAGGTGCTGTATAGTCTGTCATAAAAAAATCCGTACGTTGTGATACTGCATGATAATTTTGTTAATCGCCATAGCCTGAAGATGTTGGGCTTCCTATGTCAGCACCAACCTACAGGATAATACATAATCAATGGAGTTTATTTTAAACGATAGCAGTCAATGATGTGGTATTAAGAATAAGCTGTACAATCATGATGATAATGACTGTCAAATTGTGCCAAAAATTAATGCAAAATAATAGCTTTTACAGCCCACTTTCTCGAATTAATACACTATAAATCACTTTCCAAATACCTTGTATAGCCGCTTCAGGCTGTTGACGTGCTATCACTATTTGTCCACGTTTGACTTGTACAGGGGGCAGTGTTGAGGTGCTTAGTTGTACACGATAAATGGCAGAATGCGGGGCAAGCTGTTGTTTTTCCACAGGCTGTACTGCAATATCCCCTTTATAAATAGATGCAATATAATAATCATCAGGCTGTAAACGGTTGATATTTGCTGCATCAATATCGGTAACAATTGCCTTAATAGAATGCTCATCTTGTGAGCTATAAAACTGCCCTGTTGCCCCCACTTTTATTTGTGTGACCTCATCTTCATGTAAATAAGCAGTAATTATTGCATGATTGGAGTTTGCCAAAGTAACCAAGGGTAATTGTGGAGAAAACCAGCGTCCTATGTGTAATTGCGGATCAAGATAAACAACTGTACCCTCAACAGGGGCACGTACAAGCAATTGTTCCACTTGGGTTTGTAAACCTAATACTGTGGTTTCAGCCTCAGCAAGTTGCTGCTCCATCACATGCGTCAGTTCTAGATAACTACGATCAGCAGGCTGTAGCTGAACTTGTAGGCGTAATAAATCACGTTGAGACAGGGCGACTGCTAATTGATGCTGAATATCAGGGGCAGAAAATTCAAATAATAGATCACCCTGTTTGACCGTTTGCCCTGCTTCAACATGAATGGCTTTTAATTGTGCAGGCAGTGGTGCATACATCTTTTGTGTCATGCTACTGCGATAAATAGCTGGCAAATGTAAATCTGTTTGCCACGGAATAAATAAACTGATCAGTAAGGCTAAAAATAAGCTAAAACTGACGATAGTATGACGATTAAGCTGCATATCTGCCCGCCGTGAAAACCAAACGTGTATTTCTTTATAAATAGGACGGAGAATAAACCAAATAATCTCCACTACCATTAAAAAAATACCCAGTAATTTAAAAAAGAAATAATAAACTAATAATGCAATACCGATAAAAAGGAAAAAACGATAAATCCATGTTGCATAGGCGTAGGTGATTAAGATACGTTGCTGTTTAATCGGTAAATGCTCAGGAATAGGGTCATTTAAAGCAAAGAGTTTTTCACGTAATAACCAACGACCTAAGGCAAAAGAACGTTCTTGAAGATTATTAATGCCTAAATAATCAGCTAATAAATAATAGCCATCAAAACGCATACATGGGTTACTATTAATTAATAGTGTCATGCCCCATGTCACCGCCGCCAACATAAACACCGCACTTTTAAATACCCCATCAGGCAGGAAACTCCATAATAAGGTAGCAAAAACTGCCAAACTTAATTCAGCAATAATGCCCGCGCCGTCAATTAATAAGCGTTGTCGTCGTGATGTCAGTTTCCATGCATCAGAATTATCGGTATACAACACAGGCCACATTACCAATAAGGCGACCCCCATCGTCGAGACACTTAAACCAAAATATTTTGCTGCATACGCATGTCCAAACTCATGTATCACCTTAGCAAAAAATAAAGCAGCGGCAAAAGTGACTGCACCTTGCCAAGTAAAAAAATAAAGAAAGGTGTTAAAAAAGCTGTCACTTTGCCGTGAGACTAGGAAAATACCTAATAGCGCGCAACACAGCATAAAAACATGAAAACCACGGGAAAACAGGAAACGTATATAAGGTAATGTTGCAGTCAGAAATTTATCAGGACAAATAACGGGAATGCGAAAAAACAAATAATGATGTAATAACCATGTACCAATATTAGATTTTGCTCGCTGGGCTTGCTTAAAAAGGTGCTCGCCTGTCGCCTCTGTGGTCGCCTTAATTAATTGGTTGTGAATTAAAAAATCTAACAACTGTTTTAAAATTTCTTCAGAAACGTGTAAACTGGTGGATTCATTAACACTTTGTAATAACTTTTCTGCACTGTATTGATGCCATTGGCGCAATAGCTCAAATTCTACCTGCCCTATCTGAAAATAACGATGACGCACAGGGTCGTAAATCACCCATGTGGGGGTGCCTGTAGCAGTGGGGGTACTGGGATGCAGCACAAGATCAGTACGAAGTGGGGGTAAATTTGCCATTTTTATAGTAAAATGCTCTGTTGCAGTCGCGCGATGAACCTATCATTTCCTGTTTTTTTATTTGATGTAAGCAAGATAATTGCCACATTGTAATGTGTTAACAAGTTCACTATAATCAATCAAATAGCTTAACAGATACAGCTTTAAAGTACACAATAATTGTATGATCACTTTACGCCAACTCCATTTACAACGTGGAATTAAATTCCTTTTACATGATGCCAACCTCAGTATTTATACACAACAAAAAGTAGGAATTGTTGGGGCAAATGGCTGTGGTAAATCGAGTTTATTCGCCTTATTTAAAGGTGAGTTGCATCACGATAGTGGGGATTTTTCCTTCCCTTCCTCATGGACGATTGCACATGTAGCGCAAGAAACGCCTGCTGTAGAGATGTCCGCTTTAGAGTATACCTTACTTGGCGATAGTGAATTACAAGAAATTAATCAAGCTTTAGCAGAAGCGCAAGAGCAGCATGATGGGATGCGTGAAGCAGAGTTACATGCGCGTTATGATGCGATTGGTGGTTATACTGCCCAATCCCGTGCCTCGCAATTATTACATGGTTTAGGTTTTAGTGAAGCAGAAATCTACCAACCTGTGAAGACATTCTCAGGGGGCTGGCGAATGCGCTTAAATTTAGCCCAAGCCTTAACCTGCCGTTCTGATTTATTATTATTAGATGAACCGACTAACCATTTAGATTTAGATGCGGTATTGTGGTTTGAACAATGGTTACGCCAATACCAAGGGACACTCTTATTAATTTCCCATGACCGTGATTTCTTAGATAATGTTGTCGATCACATTGTCCATATCGAACAGCAGCAAACAAATTTATATACAGGAAATTATAGCGATTTTGAAAACCAACGTGCTGAACGTCTTGCTCAGCAACAAGCTTTGCATGAAAAACAACAGCGTGAAATGGCGCATATGCATAAGTTTGTGGAGCGTTTTCGTTATAAAGCCAGTAAAGCTAAACAAGCCCAAAGCCGTTTAAAAGCATTAGAAAAAATGGAAGTGATTCAAGCGGCACATATTGATTCACCATTTCATTTTGATTTTCCAGCACCAGAAAAAGTACCGCAGCATTTAGTTAATTTAGAAAAAATGGATATTGGTTATGCTGCTGATAAACCATTATTAACCAATATTAACTTGGCGATTCGTGCAGGTACACGTATGGCGTTACTGGGTGCAAACGGTGCAGGTAAATCCACTTTAATTAAATTATTAGCCAATGAATTAGCCCCCCTTGCTGGGGAATATACCGCCAGTGAACATATCCATATTGGTTATTTTGCACAGCATCAATTAGAAGCATTGCATGAAGATGACAGTGCTTTATTACACTTACAACGCCTTGATGAAAACGCCTCAGAGCAAAGCTTGCGTAATTTTTTAGGCGGTTTTGCATTTTTTGGTGATATGGCAGATGCACCGATTGCGCCCTTCTCAGGCGGAGAAAAAGCGCGTTTAGCCTTAGCTTTATTAGTGTATCAACGCCCCAATATCTTATTATTAGATGAGCCAACCAACCATCTTGATTTAGAAATGCGCCATGCCTTAACCATTGCCTTACAGTCTTATACTGGTGCATTAGTGGTTGTCTCACATGATCGCCACCTTCTCAAAACCACCACTGATCAATATTTATTAGTGGCAGATGGAGATGTTAAACCCTTTGAAGGGGATTTAGACGATTATAAAACGTGGTTACTTGCTCAACGGGCTGCGGAGCGTAGTGAAAGCCGTGCCGCAGATAAAGAACAGAAAACAAGCAATGCACCACAAACGGCTAAATCACGTGCTGAGCAAAAACGGATTGAAGCAGAACAGCGTGCACTACGTCGCCCATTAAAAAATAAAGCTGATAAGCTAGAAAAGCAACTAGAACAACTCAGCGAGAAAAAAGAAGCTATTGAAGCACAACTTGCTGATCCCAGTATCTACGACGATCAAGATAAATTAAAAAAATGCTTACAAGAACAAGCCACATTAAGCCAACAAATGACGGCTATTGAAGAAGAATGGTTAGATATTACGGAACAACTTGAAACCATGATAGAAACACAGCAAGCAGGTTAAAGAATTTATTACTAAATAAACTCCATGGAGTCGATACAATGTTATCTCAACACACCATTGCTATTGTCAAACAAACTGCCCCTGTCATTAGAGAACGTGGTGAAGAAATCACTTCCCGTATGTATGATATTCTGTTTGATACTTACCCTCAAACAAAAGCTTTATTCAGTAAAGCACCCAATAATCAACCTGAAATTTTAGCAAAATCTATTATTGCTTACTGTGATAATATTGAGCGTTTAGAAGCCTTAAAAGGTGGTTTAGACAATATCGCACGTAAACATGTAGCCGTTGATGTTCACCCTGGGCATTACCCTATGGTAGGACAATCATTATTACAGGCTATCTCTGATATTTTAGGCACTGATGTAGCGACCCCTGAAGTCATTGAAGCATGGAAAGAAGCTTATTTTTTCTTAGCGGATATCCTCATTGACAAAGAGCGTCAACTTTCTACACAGCAACAGCCTATTGACTAACGAGGTCATTTTATATGTTTGAAAATTTAACCCAGCGTTTAGGTGAAACATTTAAAAACCTACGCGGTCAAGGGCGATTAACTGACAGCAATATTAAGGATGCATTACGTGAAATTCGTCTTGCATTATTAGAGGCTGATGTTGCTTTACCTGTGGTCAAATCACTGATTGAACAAATCCGTGAACGTGCTATTGGTCAGGAAGTTATTGGTAATTTAACCCCTGGGCAAGCATTAATCGGTGTTGTACGTGATGAGCTAACCGCCATCATGGGTGAATATAATGAAGCCTTAGATTTAAAAGCTGTCCCCCCTGTTGTCGTGTTAATGGCAGGTTTGCAAGGGTCTGGTAAGACTACCACCACTGCAAAACTGGCGCGTTTATTAATTGAGCGTGAAAAGAAATCTGTGATGGTGGTGAGTTGTGACGTATACCGTCCTGCTGCGATCAACCAGTTAGAAACCGTTGCAGGTGAAGTGGGTGCAACCTTCTTCCCTAGTGATGTGTCACAAAAACCTGTTGCCATTGCAAAAGCTGCTTTGGAACATGCGCGTAAAAACTTTGCTGATGTATTGATTGTTGATACCGCAGGGCGTTTGCACGTTGATGATGAAATGATGGGCGAGATTAAACAGCTTCATGCTGCTGTTGATCCGACTGAAACCTTATTCGTCGTTGATAGTATGACAGGGCAAGATGCTGCCAATACAGCGAAAGCATTTAATGATGCCTTACCGCTTACAGGGGTGGTATTAACTAAAACAGATGGGGATGCACGCGGTGGTGCAGCTTTATCTGTTCGCCATATCACAGGTAAACCGATTAAGTTTATTGGGGTGGGTGAAAAAACCGATGCCCTTGATCCTTTTTACCCTGATCGACTTGCCTCACGTATTATTGGGCAAGGGGATGTTTTCAGCTTAATCGAACAAGCTGAGCGTAAAGTTGATAAAAAAGAAGCGGATAAATTAGTTGATAAGTTCAAAAAAGGGGAACGTTTTGACTTAGAGGATTTCCGCTCTCAATTAGTACAAATGCGTAACATGGGTGGTATGTCCAGTATTATGGATAAACTCCCTGGGATGGGAAATATCCCGCCACAAATGCAAGGTATGGTGAATGATAAAGAGATGAAACGCCTAGAAGCGATTATTTCTTCCATGACACCCCACGAGCGCAGTTTCCCCGCAGTGATTAAAGGCTCACGTAAACGCCGTATTGCGCTTGGTTCAGGGACACAAATTCAAGATGTGAATCGTCTGTTAAAGCAATTTACCCAAATGCAGAAGATGATGAAGCAAATGAAGAAAAAAGGCGGCATCGGTAAAATGATGCGTGGTATGAAAGGGCGCATGCCTCCCGGTATGGGCTTTTAATATGGGGTAAAACCATATTAAAATAAATATTTAATATTAAATCACCACCAGCTAGAAGCGGGTGGTGATTTTTTTGTTAATTAATAAAAAATTCCATTATCAAAAATACTGGCATTAGTCCTCTAAACGGGTATTCAAGTATTGTTTACAACGTGCTCTACCCCAATTGTTACGGATTTTTTTCTTCTCTTTTTCTAAATGTTTAATATACCCTTTTTCTAGTACGTATTCACGATTAATCTCTTTTGCACGCTCACGAGAAATGGCTGCCTTAATCCGCCACCCTGAGCCAATTTTGGCATTTTTCAATTTATTTCCACACACAACATATTTTGCAGCAAATGAGGCAGCAATTTTAGTATCTAAAGCTGCAGCATTTACTATTGGTACAGTCAATATTAAGCTTATCAACAATAGTATTTTTTTCATTTTTTAATCCTTATCACTCATTCAGAGTTAAAGTATATTATGTGGTTGATGTTATGCATATGCAGTAGAGTTAGAAATAACAATACAGTGTTTTATTTGGTTAAGTGGCAATTATTACAACTGCCTACCAAATAGTGTTATCACTTAAAGCTGCATAACATAAACCTAATTATTTCACTAAATATAAGAAGAATTTTAATCAATATCTAATAGACCTCTTTCATAAGTATATTTATAATCTAAAAATGAAATATGAAACAGTAAAATTATTAAAAAATAGTGATTTTAAAAGGCTAACAGGAGTACATCATTCTACTTTCGAGAAGATGTTGAAAGTTGTCCAAACCAGTTTAAGGAACTTTGGGCGACCTCCTAAGCTAAGTCGTGCTGATCAACTATTAATGACATTAATGTATTGGCGTGAATATCGAACAGAA
>Ga0193950_1000026_pt1 | contig 59834 bp, 54 predicted proteins | sample BB_1_MG_FD_144485 | JGI IMG/M metagenome (GOLD analysis project Ga0193950, IMG submission 144485) | Microbial mat bacterial communities from the Broadkill River, Lewes, Delaware, United States - BB_1_MG | ecosystem: Environmental > Aquatic > Freshwater > River > Microbial mats | place: USA...
ATCGTACTGACCGGTGGTGACAAAGTGTTTGCGGCTGGGGCGGATATCAAAGAGATGAAGGATCAGGCCTTCATTGATATGTACTACAGTGATTTCCCTTATGTGAAGCGTGACTGCTGGCGTGCCATTGATGAAGCGCGCACTCCCATTGTTGCTGCAGTAGCAGGCTTTGCCCTGGGCGGTGGCTGTGAGATGGCGATGGCCTGTGATTTTATTATTGCGGCTGAGAGTGCGAAGTTTGGCCAGCCTGAAATCAGTATTGGCACTATGCCGGGGGCCGGTGGCACCCAACGCCTGACCAAGGCAGTTGGCAAAGCCAAGGCGATGGAGATGTGCCTGACCGGGCGGATGATGGATGCTGAAGAGGCAGAGCGCTCTGGTCTGGTGGCACGGATTGTCAGTGCCGATGAGTTGCAGGCACAGGCATTTAAAACTGCCAGCAAGATCGCTGCAAACTCGCGTCCGGTGGTGATGATGGTGAAAGAGGCGGTCAATATGGCGGTGGATGCTGACCTGAATGATGGCCTTAAATTCGAGCGGCGCACCTTTGAGTCCACCTTTGCGTTTGAAGATTGCAAAGAGGGGATGGATGCGTTTGCCGAGAAGCGTAAACCGGTTTTCAAGCATAAGTAATCGGTTTTGAAAAATCCGCTGTGTGATTAAAAGCCGCGCCCGGTGTACCGGTCGCGGTTTTTCCCTGTCTGGAGAATGATAATGAGCATTGCCACCACTGAAATGAAATACACGGACTGGGCGGAAAAATTCCAGCCTAAAGAGATTAATGCGGGCGGTGAAAATCCACTGATGGTGGAAGATGAGTTCCAGGCAGAAGAGCTGATGCTCGACGCCGGTGAACAGTACATCTGGACGTTGAAATATGCTGACGAAGGCGAGGGTGAAGTGCTGGTCAATGGTTTTTGGTCCGTCGGTTGCATTGGCTTTTATATCACCGAGCAGCCGTTCGGGCTGGATGATGACTTTGTTATCACAAAATAGACTCGATCTCAGGTAGCAGCGACGTCCCGTCGCGTCAGAGCCCTGAGCCTGAGTGAGGTTCAGAGTTCTGGATGATGATATTAAATCTGGCGGCCCCTGGGCGAGCAAGAGAACAGATGATGAACACGGAACAAAAATTACCCGGCAAACGGGTATGGATTACGGGTGCCAGTTCAGGCATTGGTGAAGCAACAGCCCGGCTGCTGGCCAGCCATGGGGCTGAACTGGTGATCTCAGCCCGCCGGGTTGAGAAACTGGAGGCACTGGCAGCTGAACTACAGGCTCTGGGGGCAGCTGTGACTGTTGCTCCGGTGGATGTTGCTGATCGTGCTGCGATGGCGGCTGTGGGCGAGCAGTTGGTGGCGCTTGGCGGAGTAGATATTCTGATCAACAACGCCGGTACCATGCCGATTAGCCCGATCATTAATGGCCGGGTGGATGAATGGGACCGGATGATTGATGTGAATATCAAAGGGGTGCTGTATGCCATCCATGCGGTCTATTCAGGTATGGCTGAGCGCAAAGCAGGGCATATCGTTAACATCAGCTCCATTGCCGCCCGCCAGACCTATCAGAGTGCCGGTGTTTATGGTGGCACCAAGCATGCGGTGCGAGCGATCTCTGACACCCTGCGCAAAGAGGCGATCCGCTTTAATGTGCGGGTAACCGATATCCAGCCCGGCTCAGTGGCCACCGAGCTGCCTGATAGCATTGGCCATGACAAGATTCGCAGTGCCGTCAAAGACAATATGTACGCTGAAGACTCGCCCATCCTGCAGCCGCAAGACATTGCTAATGGCATTCTGTATGCCCTTAGTCAGCCTGATTATGTGGATGTCAGTGAGCTATTGATCCGTCCGGTTATTCAGGAAAACTGAGTTTGTGTCCACAGAGTGGGAGAAGGGGGGAAAGTTCCCTCGTTCCTGGTATTTTAGGAGTTATTCCTATATCCCCTGAACCTCAGATGACTAGAATAGCTTTCCATGGACGGGGCGCACCGGACGCGCCATTACAGCCAGGGGCTCACGGATAGCTGGCACGGACATAATCTGGACTGTCGCACGGAGCGCGACACATACCACGGAGTGGTAGCGTTAGCGGCATGGATGTTCGTTAATGAATTCAGTACCAGCAGGGCAGGAGCCCGGCAGGCTGAAGTACAAAAGGATGTGTGGTGCTGCATGGAATGCAGCTGTACAGGGTGTACAAAATGCTGTTAAGGATTACGGCATGTGATACGGAAGTCGCGGAAGGGTCAGTTGCATTAGCACACTGGCCCTTTTTATTTGTTTGTAGCCTGATTTATTCTCCCTCCCCTCTGTTTTGCCTTTTTCTGTTACCCCTGCTTACTGTACTCGCCTGACAGGCGACACCACGCATTGCTGACAGCCATGCTTTCGGGGCCTGTCTGTCGTTAGTATTACGCTGAATTTGCTGTCATTTTATCCTGGTCGAAATTTGGCATTTACTATACAGCTTTCAGGCTGGCTATTTATGTTGCCTGGTATTTCTACTGCTGTAATTTCTTTCATATATGGCTTGGTTACATCAATTACATTTCTAGTTCTACTTTGGTATGATCCGCGCCTGTCGGTACCGGGTGGCTGCCGGGAGCAGTATCAGTTCATGGCAAGTCGTATGACCTGAATGGTCTGACTGCAGTGTTCGAATGATCGAAGATTGCGGGCTGATACTGTGCCTACATACTTATTACAAGCACCCCCCGAATCTCTGTGTCGATAAAAAGATAGCGTGTTAACACGAGGCATATTTTGACTACACGATTGAGCATGGCCGATACACTGGGCCTTGGTTTTATGACGTTTGCGTTCTTCCTGGGCGCGGGCAATATTATTTTTCCACCGCTGGCCGGTATGCTGGCCGGTGAACAGGTGTCTCTGGCCATGTTGGGTTTTCTGACCACGGCAGTAGGTCTGCCGCTGCTGGGGCTGTTTGCAGTCGCTAAAGCCGGTGGTGGTATCCCAACCATGACCCGTGCGCTGCCGGGCTGGATCGGGGCTGCGATTGCGGTGGCGATCTTTATTATTATCGGCCCGCTGATTGCTGCACCGCGTACTGCGCTGGTGGCCTATGAGCTGGGTGTACAGCCATTTATGCAGGGCACTAGTGAGAATGGTCAGTTGATCTACTCGATCGGTTTCTTTGTGCTGGCCATGCTGCTGGCGCTGTATCCGGGTAAACTGATGGACTCTGTGGGCAAAGTGCTGACGCCCTTGCTGGTCGTGTTGCTGCTGGTGCTGGCGGCCTCTGTACTGCTGGGTGAAGCCGGTACCGTTGCGCCGACCAGTGAAGCCTATGCCGGTGGTGCCTACGTAAAAGGTTTCCTGGAAGGCTATAACACTATGGATGCACTGGCCTCCATTATGTTCGGTATGCTGATCATTGACCTGCTGAAAAAGAAAGGCATTACCGCAGCAAGTGAGCAGTATCGCTACCTGGTAATCGCTGCGATTATTGCAGCGGCAGGGCTGGCGATTGTCTATGTGTCACTGTTTGTACTGGGCGCACAGAATGCGCAGCTGGTGCCTGATGCGACCAACGGCGGGCAGATTCTTAGTGCCTATGTTGATCAGCGTTTCGGCAGTGCAGGCCTGATGATTCTGGCAGCGGTAATCACTCTGGCATGTCTGACAACAGCGGTCGGTCTGTTGAGTGCCTGTTCCGATTACTTCTCCAGCCTGACTACAAAAGTCAGCTATGGCCAGTTTGTGGTCCTTAACGGCCTGGCCTGTGTGGCGGTCGCAAACCTGGATCTGAGCCAGCTGATCAGCATGAGTATTCCTGTGCTGGTGGCGGTCTATCCGATTGCGATTGCACTGATTCTGTTTAGCCTGTTTGCCAACCAGATGGCCATGCCACGGGTAGCGCTGAGCAGTGTTTTGGCGGTTTCCACCGTATTTGGTTTGCTGGAAGGGCTGAAAGTTGTGGGTATCTCTCTCGAAGCGCTGGCGTTCCTGCCGCTGTTCGATATGGGGATGGCCTGGGCGATGCCGGTGCTGGCTGTATTGCTGATGTTTATGCTGCTGAAAAAAGCGCGTCCGGCGGCTGTTGCTGCCTGAATTGCTGATCAACAGCCCTGATTGAGGGCTGTTTGCAGTCTGAAAAAGCCCTGATGCTTAGATAGTATTGGGGCTTTTTTATGGGGTTTTCTGCCAGGTCAGGGGCGTGGCTGACGCCAGCTGAGCTGAATACCAGCTCCCTGATCCAGGCTGCTGTCGCTGAAACCGGTGAGCAGGTAGCTGGTCAGGGTCCAGTCACTGTTTAGCGGGCAAGCCAGGTAGCCCATTACCTCCTGCAGAGGGTCGCCGGTGGCTGTTAGCCGCTGGCGGTAATCCGCAATGCCGCCCAGGCTACAACGGTTATCCAGCTGATACTGGATACCTGCTGAGGCGAGCCAGACATTGCGCGGTGCATAGTTGTCGCCATTCCCCATCCACTTGTAACCCAGGCTGGCCATTGGCATCCAGCGGCCCCGGCTGATAAAGCTGTCCAGCTGCAGGCTGTAATCCGGCTTACGGTGCAGAATATTGGCGCTTGAGCTGGCTGTAGCCAGCCTTACAGCGGCGTTTATATCCAGGAATATTCCCTTGTCAGCCCCCCATGCCAGCTCTTTTTTTATCCGCAAGGTAGTGTCACCAAAGCCCTGGTTAGTATCGGTACCCTGAGTGCTTCCTGTACTGGTGGCCGTGGGGCTGCCATCAATAGAGATCAGATCGCTGGGGCCGCGGGTGCTGAGCCAGCTGCTGCTGGCCTGCAGGCTCCAGCCAGCATTTTGCAAGGTCAGGTTGAAGGGCAGGCTGTGTTGGCGGGTGTCAGTACTCTGGCCATAGCTGCCCTGGTTGTACTCATAGCCCAGGGTGGTTTTGAATCGGGGCTCAGCAATCGCGGCGGATGCCGAAAAAAGCAGGCTCAGGGCAGAAACGACGGCGGTCCGGCTGGGGCGCACTCTGTTCATGATATTACTTCCTGCAGTGTTAACGCGGCGGGCGTTGTGGTTTATCGGGGCGCTGCGGACGCTCAGGTCGGCTGGCAACGTCAGGCCGTTGTGGGCGTTCGGGCCTTGCGATGATTTCCGGGCGTTCCGGTCGCACCGGCCTGAAAGCTATGTCAGGGCGGGAAACTGCCTCTGGGCGATGAGGGCGTTCAGGCCTTACGGTAGCCTCCGGACGTGGTGCCGTGGCTGGTCGGTCAAGCGCACCAGGGCGTGGAGGGAAGCCTGCAGGTTGTGGTGGCCGTGCTGGCTGCTTTGCTCCTGCGGGGTGCAGTGGAGGTGGGGGCGAGCCAGGCCCCTTAGGTGGCCGGGCTGGGTCACCCGCTTTTATTGGTTGCTGTAAACGGGTAGGTGGGCGGGCGAATATCTGATCCACCACTGGAGGCTGTCCTGGCCGGACATGTGCTTCAATCACCTGACTTCCCTGCGGCCGATGTGCCGTCGCGGCTGGAAGTCCCAGCAGGCGTGGGCTGTATGGGCCCGGATTGTTGAGTACGCTGCCACTGCGTTCAATGGACAGTAGTCTTATGCCGGGTTGCTGGCTCAGGCGTTGTGGCTGGCTCAGCTTTATGGCTGTCAGTCGGTGATTTACCATCTGCCCGCGCAGGGTAACGAAGTTGCCACTGGCTATTGCAGGCACCGGGCTGCCAGGGAGGCTGAACTGACTGATGCTCAGCTGATTCTGAGTATTAGAAACTGTGCCCCGTAGCAGGATCGTTTGCTGGTCTGGGGCTTTATCTATCCGACTTGCGTTGATCTGCTGTGTTGCCACACGTTGACCGGAAACGGCGACCCAGCTGCCAATGTCGGGTATGGATTGATTTTCAGTTAACTGAACTGTTTGCCCCAGTACTGTCAGTTGCCGTTGTGATGGGTTACGTTGTGAAACCGGGCCGATTACCTCGTGGATCAGCTCAATCTTGCTGGCTCGCAGTGCGCCTTGCTGCATCTGGGCGTGGATCACTGCACGCTGGCCCAGCTCGAGCTGTTGTGGGTTGGCGGTGTTGCCATCCATCAGAATGCGTGTGTCCTGGTCAAAGTGTATATGCAGGCCATTGACCCAGATACTGCCAAAATCGTTGATGGTACCAACCACGCCAATGCTTTCGCCTGGTTGTAAGCGGGTCAGCCAGCGTTCTGTTGCGGGTGCCTGCTGGCGGCCTGAACCACCAATGCCACGCTCATCAGCCAGCCGGATGCCGCTGCCGCCGATACCGGTTTCATCAGATTGCTTGCCGGAACCACCAATGCCACGCTCATCAGCCAGCTGGATGCCGCTGCCGCCGATACCGGTTTCATCAGATTGCTTGCCGGAACCGCCAATGCCGCGTTCATCAGCCAGCCGGATACCGCTGTCGCTGATACCGGTTTCCTGAGAGAGGGAGCTGTCGGCCCCCTTGTCGATGTGATTGCGTGATGGTGCTGTGCTATTACAGCCTGCCAGTGTCAGGCCGGTGCACAGCAGAGCAATGGCATGGTTACGACGCGAGTCAGGTTTTTTCATTGGCAACGTCCGGGTCGCACTCAGTCTGCTGGTTCTGTTGGTAAAAGAAACTGCCGAAGGTCATCCGGTAGTGAGCATCGGGTTGATTCTCGTCCTGCTTGGCCAGCTTCAGAGCTGCTTCGTTCACCTGTTTCAGGCTATCCATTGCCAGCTGGTGAGAGAGCTGCTGCAGCGTTTCCACGGATGCAGGGCTGAGGCGGTCATAGAAGACGGCCCGTTCCAGCATTTTGTCTGTTACACCCGGCATCAGGTTATGGGCACCGGTTGCCATATGGTCACGCATATTGCGGCCGAAGAAATGTGCCCGGTCATCAAAGTTCTTTTCTGTGACAAAGGCGTCAGGGTCCAGCACGACCTCATCCTGGGGGGTGATGTGTACCAGCCCGGCGCGTTGCCATTCATCCAGCACTGCACGAGGGCGGACATCTTTATTAATCGATTTGACCAGGGTTTCAAAACTGATCTCATCATCCGCTGCGGGCAGGCGTGGCAGTGGCCGTGGGTTTCCTGCTGCGTCATGGTAGCGGCTATCCCCGAGCCAGATGCCGAACAGGCGAGCACCGAGTGAAACGCTCCGGCTGGGGGCGATTGCATCTTCGGGTTCTTCCAGGATCCTCTTTACATCCTTTCGATGCACACCACTGACAACGCTGATTCGGCTAAGGGTCTGGCGTTTTCCATCGACCTGCATCTCATCGTTCACAACTTCAACGAACAGGCTTTTGAGCTGATTAGCAAACCAGGGATATGTCATGCCGTATTCCAGTAGCAAACGGATCAGCGGCTTGAGCAAACCTCTGATGGCACTGATAAGGGCTGGCGGTGGTGTCGGGGTGCTCATAGCGGCTGGAATGCTGTCCTGTGAGAGTGGTCAGGCGGGATTTTATCCCACAAATTTAACGCTGGCATCAAAAAATACTTTACGTGGGAAATTCTCACACTTATTATAAATCCATCGAGTGGGAATAAATCCCACAAACTAAACGGCCAGCACTAAAAACACGGAAGGGTTATCTTATGCGAGTATTTAACGGTCAGTCACAGCGTGGTATGCAGCAGGGCCAGATGGGTCAGCAGGAGCAGATGGGTCAGCAGGAGCAGATGGGTCAGCAGGAGCAGATGGGTCATCAAGGGGCTGAAGGGAAAGGTCATGGGCCACGTGGTGAAGGTCATGGGCCACAACGGCCACCGCTGGAGGATCAGTCTCAGACTGTTATTACTAACGACGATGGCAGTGTAGAAATCACTCTGGCGGGTACAGACCCGGATGGTGAGGTGCATACCAATACCGTTACGCTGTCAGATAGTGCAGAGGGTGGCATTTCGATTCACTCCCTTAATGATCAGGGGCGTGAGAAGAGCGTTACGATCAGTGAAGACAGCGATGATGGCGGTGTCGATATTGATATCAGCTGCATTAATGAAGAGGGTGAAACGGTCAGTCGCCATATTGAGCTGGATCTGAACGATGATGGCACACTGTCGTTTACCAGCCTGTCAGTACGTGACGGTGAAGAACAGGTGCGTGAACATACGCTGGAACTGGCGCAGTTCCTCGGTGAAGAGGACGAGGCGTTAAACGTGGCTGAAGTGTTTGAAGCAAGCATGGCACGTGGGCCGATTGATCTGACGGATATCGATCTGTCTGGTCTGAACAGCCTGGCCTCTGAGTTGGACCTGCTTCTGGTATAACGGCTTCAGGTACTAAAAACCCCGGTCACCTCTGGGTGGCCGGGGTTTTTGCGTGATGCAGCCGCTGATTTTAGCGGTAAAGCCGGGCAGCCCATTGGGTCAGTCCGGCGGTAACACTGCCGAAGTGGTCACCATCGACCACGGGAATATCTCCCAGCAGCTGGGCAATCGCCTGGCGCACCACCGGTGATTTTGCGGTACCACCTGTGACGTAGATCAGATCTGGCTGGCACTGAGCCTGTGTCAGCGCGTCTTGCATCAGCTCGACAATCTTGCTGACCGGGCGCTCGACGGCCTGTTCGTATTCGCTGCGGTGCAGGGGCTGGACCAGATCAGGGCTGATGTAGCACAGATCAACACTGTGTTGATCAGCAGACGACAGCGCAATTTTGCTCTGCTCAGCACTGCGTACCAGCTGGTAGTTCTGTTTGTGTTGCTGCAGGGCCAGCAACCGTTTCACTTTGCCAGGCTCGCTGGCGTCGCGGCCCAGCTGGTCCATCAGTTCGATGTTCTGCAGGCTGTTAAATTCAGTTTGCGCAGGGATATCGTTGATGGAAACGGCATTCCAGTACGGCTGGGTGGGCAGGGGGCGGCCGCTGCGCAGTGTGCCACCCATGCCGAATACCGGCATCAGGCCGTGGTAGGCCAGGTTGATATCCAGATCATTACCGCCGACGCGGGCACCACTATGGCCAAGGAAATCGGTGCTTCGATCGTCCTGTGTGCGGTGATCAGGCCCCATACGTACTACGGAGCAGTCGGTGGTGCCACCGCCAACATCGACTACCAGTACGGTCTTGTTTTCGGTCAGATCTGTTTCAAAATTAATTCCGGCAGCGATCGGCTCATACAGCAACTCAGTGGATTCAAATCCAGCGCGTGCCGCCGCACGGTGAAGGATACCGCTGGCCTGCTGGTTGGCTGCTTCGCCACCGCTGCCTTGAAAGTTGACTGGCCGGCCGATCACCGTATGGCGGATCTTCTTACCAAGCTGCGCCTCTGCAGTCTGTTTGATCTGTACCATCATGGCGCTGACTATATCTTCAAAAAAAGCCTGGTGTTCTGCGCGCAGACCGCTGACGCCAAGAAAAGACTTGGGTGATTTGACGAAGTAACCCTCATCGGGAAAATCAATGTAGTTCTCGACCGCCTCTTCACCTACAAAAACAGTTTGCTCGCCTGCTGAGATATCCAGTTCCCGGCGTGAGGCCTGAGCAACGCGGAGCTGGTTGGCGCGTGCAGCCATATAGGTATCGCGCTCGGCAGGGGTTGTGATCTGATGCGCAACATAATCGCAGATCAGCTCGCGTGACAGGGCATACAGGGCTGAAGGTACAAAGCACTGCTTTTTGTACAGCGGTACCAGCTCGATCTGGCGGGCAGAGTCGTCACTGGCGACGCCCATCGCGCAGTTGGAGCTTCCGTAGTCAAATCCGGCAAACATGGTAATAGAGAATCTATGGCTGGAAAAAGGCCGCGCACGGTAGCACAGCCTGACGCAGAAGGGGAGGGTTCAGGCGGTGACGAACTCCACCATGACCTGACTGCACCACTCGGTCAGCCGATCCTCTGTCTGTTCACGCTGGCAGTCTTCATCCAGTGGCAGGCCAATAAAGTACTTACCGTCTTTGGTTAAGGCCTTGGACTCATCGAACTCATAGCCCTGGTTAGGCCAGTGGCCAACGATGGTGGCACCACGGGCAACAATTTTGTCGTGCAGCATACCCATGGCATCTACAAACCACTCCGCATAGCCGTACTGGTCACCCAGACCGATAAATGCGATGGTTTTGCCACTGAAGTCGAGCTGGTCTACTTCATCCCAGATTTCCAGCCAGTCCTCCTGTACTTCACCATAGTCCCAGGTCGGGATGGCAAAAATCAGCTGGTCATAGTCGCCACACTGGCTCAGGGCACTGTCTTTGACATCAAACAGTGAACACTCTTCTGCACCAAAAAATTCCTGTACCTTAACGGCGATATCGCCTGTGTTGCCGGTGGTTGTGCCGTAGAAAATACCAATACTCACGTGCTGCTCCTGTGTTGAGGGTTTGTAAAACCTGTAATTAAATGCAAATAGCAATAATTATCAATACTAATTGTGAATTATTTTGAAATAACGATATACCGTTGATGAGGGCTGAGTGGAATACGATAGTGCAGGGGAAGGGGCGGGAGGATTTCACGGTTGGCGGCAGATTGATGACAGCGGCCCTTCGCCTGGGGGGCTGAATCCGGTAGAATCGCGCCCCAGATAGATATCAACCACATGTGAGCTGAGGTAAGTAGACGCTTTATGGGTATTAAGTCGGATAGCTGGATTCGTCGAATGGCTGAAGAGCACGGCATGATTTCACCGTTTGAGCCAGGTCAGGTGCGCCGTCAGGGTGACAATCCGATTGTGTCATATGGCACCTCAAGCTACGGGTATGATGTACGCTGCGCTAATGAATTCAAGATATTTACCAATATCAACTCCTCAGTTGTTGACCCCAAGGCGTTTGATGATGGCAGCTTTGTGGATGTCCAGTCAGATGTCTGTATCATTCCGCCGAACTCATTTGCGCTGGCCCGTACGGTTGAATACTTCAATATCCCCCGTGACGTGCTGACGATCTGCCTGGGCAAAAGCACCTATGCGCGTTGTGGCATTATCGTTAATGTAACGCCTCTGGAACCTGAGTGGGAAGGGCATGTAACCCTTGAATTTTCTAACACAACACCACTGCCAGCAAAGATCTATGCCAATGAAGGGGTAGCACAGATGCTGTTCCTGGGGGCAGATGAGGTGTGTGAAACATCCTATAAAGACCGTGCTGGCAAGTACCAGGGCCAGACGGGTGTAGTAGTACCGCGCACCTGATACAGGTGAGTTAGGGGGCGGACCGCGTTGATGAACGAGACAGGCAAGAAAATAGCTCATTTCTGGGAGCAGGTTGAACAGACCATTGAGCAGCTGCTGGAAACAGAGCAGGGAGACCGCTTCGATGCGGATTCTCTGCTTACCCAGTACAGGGACAAACTGCAGAAGGTTGATAGCAATCTGACCTTTCATTTTGAACGGGATGAGGATGAAGGTGGTCCGCTGGAGATGATCTTTGGCTGTGATGGCTATCCTGAATCAATCAATGCTGTGTTGCACCTGGTTGGGGAAGCTCCCGCTATGCAGGGGGTGACATTCAAGGCGTTCAACGAACGCTATGATCCTGTACCCCAGCAGATTGCGCTGGGTGAAGAGGTATGCGGGATACAGGACTTCTGGTTTGCCCTGCGCGAAGTTAAAGGCCGATTGCACCTTGAGGTATATCTGAGCGATGCTCCGAAAATGCTGGATATGGATCCGCGGGTGGAAGCTGTGATGATCTATCTGGATGCATTGCTCGGTGAGTATGAGCTGATGACCAGAATCTGGGCGCTGGAGTGGTTTGACTTGCCAGTCGTACCTGCTGACTACGGCCTGCAGCCGCTTGAACACCTGCGTGATACCTTTGATGGTATGAAAGCGGGTATTGCACCGATCGGAATACGGGTTCACTAACAAGTAGAATGAGAAAAGCGGCCCCAGGGCCGCTTTTCTATGGCGTTAACTCGATCTGAGCTAATCCACTGAGTAATCTCAGTTGTCTGACAGGATGTATACGATTCCTTCATCGTCAAACTGTGTATCCGTTGCCTGCTGAGTGAAAATCTGCATTTCTTGTAGCCTCCGCTGCTGTTATTTGAGCTGTTACCCTTATCGCTTCGACCAGGGACCCGGAAACCTTAGTCGAAGGGCGCATATAATCTAGTAGAAATGTGAAAAAAGTGTTCCGGAATTGTGAAATTTTAACTGAGCTGCGGGAGCAGGACTGAATGAGTGAGGCACTGACACGGATTCTGGATGATGTCCGTCAGGAGTATCTACAGCTGATGCAGGAGAGTGGGGGTCTTAAGCCCTATGCTACGGCAGAAAAACTGTGTCACGACCGGCTGTTTATCGATGTTGATCAACTTGCAGTGATCATTGAGGAAGACCCGGCACTACTGGCCGCCAGGGCGGGTGAGCTGATTTTGAACCCACAGGAAGCAGAAAACCCGGCTGTGGGGGTGGTGATCAGTGCTAATATCATTGCTGCGGCGATGGAAGGGCTGCTATCACTGGCGGTTGAACAGGGCTGGCTGAATGTTGCAGAGGATGGTTCCATTCTGGTTGATGAAGCCGAGATGCAGTGCAGCGAATACCCTATTACAGCGGATTACAGTCACTCTGGAACCGCGCGAGAAAACCTGACCCGACCAGGTCAGAGTCAGCTGAGTCTGGTATTTAATGAGGCTGAGGAGGCATATCAGACCGCGCTGGAAACCTGTTCCCGCGATGCTTACCATAAGGCACTACAGATGTCGTCTGATTATGCTGTGTTCGCCCCGGATGATCTGGCACCACTGATTGCAGAAAACCCCCTGTTGCTGGGGTTGCGTGATGATGGCCTGATTGACGATGATATTTTTGAAGGGGACCCCCCAGCCGGATTGATCATCAGTACTCATCTGACCCGGATGCTGTTACATCAACTGCTGGAGCTGGCCGTGGCTAAAGGCGTACTGGGCATCGATGAACAGGGTCATATACTGACACCGGAAAGCACTTCGACACCAACCCTCCACTAGCAGCCTGGCGGCTGAGTATTAAGTGCTCAGCCGGTTGCTTCCTGACCCATTCTCAAGTACTGGCGGCAATAAATTACTGGCACATGCTTCCTTTTTACCTGAGAGTGATCTGGTAACTACCTATATATTAGATATTGTGAATATCCTCTGTTCCAGTCAGGATATGCCCCCTGATAGAGTGACCTGATGTAGCGCGACAATGGAATGTGCGCCAGTAGATCAACAGAAAAAGAGTCAGCCTGATCATGGCGGCTTTAAGGACGTTTGACTAGATGACTGCCCCTGCTGCTCCACCGTTTTACCCTCCCTGCTATGATTTGCCCATTGTCCTGAAGTCGGCAGCGACCTTAGATGAAGCTGTACAACAACTTGCCCAGACTGAAGATGAGTACCTGGTAGTGATGCTGGACGGTGGCCAGGCCCGGCTGTTATCGGCGTCGCTATTGGTAACAGCATTGGCAAAAGGGGCAGTGCTGGCTGATCGACTGGCAGATATTTCGTTACCTGAGCTGCGTATGTTTGATGCTGGCTCGGATATCGTTGTGCTTGGGCAGATCTTTGCTGATGTTGAGGTTGATTGTATTGGTTTGCATACCGAAGACGGCGTGCTGGTTCGGCTTATGCAGCGGGATCAGCTTCCCGAGGGCCTTAAAGATGCTAACCGGGCACAGGCTTCAACGCCAGATTCAGTTGTATGTGTACCCTGTGAGTCCGCTCGGATGGTTGAACGTGATCTGTTTGCAGGAGGGCCTGTAGGGGTGGTGGTCTGGATGCAGGCTCAGCCGCGTCAGTTACATTACGCCTCGCCCAATATCCATACTGTTGTTGGCTACAGCGCACAACAGCTATGTGAGAAGGGGGCATTTAGTGCGCTGATTCATCCAGAAGACCGGAGTCGTGTTGAGCAGCAACTGGCAACGAATCTGGAGCAGAATGCTGATAGCTGGCAGCTGCATTATCGGTTACAGCACCAGAGTGGAGCCAGCCTCAGGCTGTTTGAGCATGTGATTGCTGAGCGAGACCCAGAGGGAGGGGTGTTACGGCTACGCAGTTATCTGATGGATGAAAGTGCCAGGGTCGCCTCTGAGAACAGATTACGGCTTGCTGCCAGTGTATTCGACCATGCCCATGAAGGTATTGTGGTGACCGATGCCCGGCAGCGCATTGTTGAAGTGAACCCGATGTTCTGTCAGATCACCGGCTACACCAGGGAGGAGGTGTTGGGGCTTAATCCGAGCCTGCTGAAATCAGGTCAGCAAGATGCTGCTTTTTATGATGCGATGTGGGAGTCCTTACTGGAACAGGGATACTGGTGTGGTGAGATTCAAAACCGTCGTAAAGATGGCTATGAGTATATCGCCAGGATGACGCTATCGGCGATCTACGATGAGCAAGGGGGTCTGGTTAACTATGTCAGTGTCTTTGCGGATATTACCCAGATAAAGCAGCATCAGGCGAAGCTGGAGATGATGGCGCATTACGATGCCCTGACCCGGTTACCCAATCGGATACTCCTGGCTGAAAAACTGACGCAGGCGCTGAAAACAGCTGATCAGGCAGGAACCCGTACCGCCGTCTGTTATCTGGACCTGGATGGGTTCAAGCCGGTGAACGATCGCTTTGGCCATGATATGGGGGACCGTTTACTGGTTGAGGTATCTGCTCGGTTGCAGCATCAGCTGGAGTCGGGTGATTGCGTTGCGCGCCTTGGTGGAGATGAATTTGTATTGCTGCTCAACGGTCTGGAGAGTGAGCAGCACTGCCGGGATATGGCAGAGCGAATATTGTCTGCGATCCGGTTGCCAGTGTTACTGGAGCACCAGAACTTGCAGTTGTCAGCCAGCATGGGGATTACCCTTTATCCTGATGACCAGTCAGACAACGATCTGCTGTTACGTCATGCTGATCAGGCGATGTATCAGGCCAAGATGGCTGGGCGGAATCGGTATTGTCTGCATGATCCTTCCCGTGACGCTCGGGCTACTTCCCAACGTGAAGCGATTGAGCGGCTGCGCCTTGCCCTGATGCGTGAGGAGTTTGTGCTGTTTCTCCAGCCAAAGGTGGATATTGTCCAGCGGCGAGTGATCGGCTTTGAGATGCTTATTCGCTGGCAGCACCCGGATAAAGGGTTGCTGCTGCCTGCTGAATTTTTACCGTTGCTACAGGCCGATCCCCTGGCCGTCGAGATTGATCACTGGGTACTGCAGCAGGCGTTAAAACTGCAGCAGGACTGGCTGAGCGCAGGTTATACGCTCCAGCTGGGGGTGAACCTGACCGGGGCTACATTACTGGCAGGTGATTTTATCACCCGCCTGCATGGTTATATGGAAGCATATCCCCATGCAGCCCCCGGACTGATCGAGTTTGAAGTTCTGGAAACATCAACGCTGGAAGATATCAGTCATGCTGAAGCGGTTTTTTCTGCCTGTGAAGCTGAGGGGTTCACTATTGCCCTGGATGACTTTGGTACGGGGTATTCATCGCTGACTTACTTCCGTCGCCTGCCTGCTGGCACACTGAAAATTGACCAGTCCTTTGTCCGTAATATGCTGGCAGACCCGGAAGATCTGGCGATAGTGGAGAGTGTGATCGGGCTGGGTCAGGCGTTTAACCGTCAACTGGTGGCTGAGGGGGTGGAGTCTGCCGAACATGGCCGTTTGCTGATCCAGCTTGGCTGTACAGTCGTCCAGGGTTACGGCATTGCCAGGCCAATGCCGCTCAGCCAGGCGCTTGGCTGGGTCAGACAGTGGGATCTCAGTGAGCAGTGGCAGGTGAAATCGGGCATTCTGCCGCCTGAACACCGCGTACTGGTCGTTGCCGAAAAAGAGCACATTGAATGGCGTACCCGGTTGCTGGCGCAGCTGGAGTCAGGGCAACCTGATCGTAAGCATCGTTACAGTGATCATCACAGTTGCCGCTTTGGGCGCTGGTACTATGGTCTGGGGCGTATTCATCTGGGCCATCATGTCGAGTTCAGGAATATGGAGGGCACCCACACCCGGCTGCACCAGCTGGCACATCAGATCGTGGCGGACTTTGATCACTTGAGCGATGATGATCGGCGGGAAAAGCAGCAGGAGCTGATACAGCTTGGAGAGCAGTTACAGCAGCAGATTGAAGTGCTAAAAATGCTGCTGTGCAGTACAACCAGGGCGACAAAACCTTTGCAATAAGCCTGTTACCAGCCATCACCTACGGGCTTGCTGGGGGATTTTTTCTTCGTTTTGCGTTTGAATATACCCAGTAGCTTCTTTTTTGGATCGGTTTCTTGCGAGGGGAGTGCCTTCTCAAAACGATCTTTCATGGCGGCAGAGCGCTGCTCTTTCTGCTGGTGTTTCGCCGCAGTGCGGTGGCTATTCAAATCTATAACTTTGCCCATGGTGAGCCTCCTGTTCTGATCTGGCCAGCTTACCGTAGCTCAGACGATGCTTCCATAAGAGGGTGAAGGTGGGGTGCGAAGTGAAGGGCCAGTCATGTGCCTGACTGGCGGTGTAGCCGTTTGTACAGGTTGCTTTAGCTATCTTCTTTTTCTGGCAGTGGCACGATCATCATTGGAATACGTGAGCGGTTTAAAACGTTCTTTGCCACGCTACCCAGGAACGTATGCATCATGCCTTTTTCATGGGTACCCATCAGAATCAGATCAACCTCCAGTTCTTTTGAGCGGCGTAAAATGGCTTCTGCTGGGAATGCCTCTGCTACGTCAATGGACTTGATCTGACTACGAATAGCCTGATCAGCTTCATCTATCTGGGACCAGAATGCCTCCTGGCGCTTTTGTAATTTCTCTTTGGCGTGGTTAACCCGCTCATCAAGAAACTCACGTCGGCTGTCGGAATCCATGACGTAGGTGCGCAGGGTGATTTTGGCTTCCGTAGAGAGTTTTTCGACTACGTGCAGAATATGGATCTCGGCACCGGTTTTTTTTGCCAGATAAACGGCATGCTCAAAGGCTGCTGCAGAGCCTTTTGACAGATCGGTGCTGTAAAGGATTTTGTTAACTTCAGGTAGCATTTCAGAGTCCCTCTTAACTAACTGTTACGTCAAACTATTACCTGAGAATTGCGAGCTACCCCTGGTGGAGCAGCTCGCGGTGGGTCAGCCGAGCAGGCCTGGCAGGAACAGAGATATTTCCGGCACAAAAGCGATCAGAATAACGGCCATCGCGGAGACAAAGGCGAAGGGCAGGGCCTTTGCCGTGACCTCCTCCAGTGAGGTATCCGATATCCCCGAGGCCACGAAGAGGTTCTCACCCAGTGGTGGCGTGGAGAAACCGATCGACAGGCTACATACCATGACGATACCGAAATGAATTGGATCAATACCCAGACTGTAAGTTACCGGCAGCAGTACAGGTGTCAGGATCATGATGGCCGCCAGGGTCTCCATGAACATACCGACAAACAGCAGGAAGCCAATAATCAGCAGCCAGATCAGGTAGACGTTTTCGGTCAGGCTGAGCATGGATTCGGCCACGATCGCCGGGATCTGATTCTCTACCAGCAAACGACCGAATACTGTTGCCGTAAACAGGATCAGCAGTACTCGACCCGACAGCCAGGTAGTGGTTTCCAGTGAGTGAACGATATCTTTCCATTTCAGCTCACGGTGGATAAACAGGCCGACAAACAGGGTGTAGAAGATCGCGACAATGGCAGATTCCGTTGGAGTAAAGAAGCCCGAGTAGATACCGCCCAGGATCACCAGTGGCGCCAGGACAGACCAGAAGCCGGTGCGGAACGCCGCCGTAATCTGGCTCATGGACCAACCTTCAGCAGTGCCTTTATAGCCAGCACGCTTACAGCGGATGTAGTTCATTGTCATGATTGCGCCAGCCAGCACCATGCCGGGAACGAAGCCTGCCAGAAACAGCTTGGAAATCGATACGCTCTGGAAAGTGCCGTGTTCAGCAATGGCTTCTGCCGGTACCTGCATACCAATGGCGGAAATACCGAAAATAACCATCGGGATAGACGGTGGGATAACGATCCCCAGGCCGCCGGATGAGGCGGTAATGGCAGAGGCGTAACCTTTGTCATAGCCGCGTTTCACCATCGCCGGGATCATCAGCATACCTACCGCAGCGGTGGTCGCCGGGCCCGAGCCAGAAATCGCGCCAAAGAACATACAGGCCAGTACAGCTGCTGCTGAGATACCGCCGGTTACTGGCCCTGCAAAGCTTTCAGCAAGGTGTACCAGGCGTTTGGAAATGCCAGCGGCTTCCATCAAAGCACCGGCCAGAATAAAGGCTGGCAGTGCCATCAATGGGAATGATCCCACTGAGGTGAAAGCGATCTGAACAAATTTTATCGGGTTCTCATCCAGGTAAAGGAATGACACCAGTGCGGCGACACCCAGTGATACGGTGACGGGTGCCCCCATTACCAGCAGGACAAAAAAGGACCCGAACAGGATAAGAACAATTGAAGATTCATCCATCAGTTTGCTCCTGGTTTAAGCGGCTTCTTTATTCTTGTTATCGTCGACTTCATGGTCCATTAACTCATCCAGCTCTTTGGATTCTGGGTCACGAATATCGATACCTTTCACAAACTTGTAGTAGTTCACCTGGAGAATGCGCACCGTCATCAGAGCGAATGCAATGGGCAGAATCAGGTAGATATACTTCATCGGAACGCCCAGTGTCTGGGATTTCCAGAACAGGTTCATACGGTTGAAGACGAAGTCATAGGCCAGGTATACAAAGTAGCAGTTGAAGGCAATCCAGATCAGGTCCGACAGCGCTTCCAGCGTAGTGGACATCCAGCCCGGCATCATCTTGTAGTGAAACGTTACCCGGTTATGTGCGGCCAGTTTCGCGGCATAGCTTGCACCGAAAAACACAAACCAGACGAACATATACACGGAGAGTTCTTCGGTCCAGGAAAAGGAATAGCCAAAGAACTGACGAGATACAATCTGCATAAACAGCAGGCAGACAAAGCCCACCAGTAACGTTCGACAGATGTAGCTCTCGATATTATCTAAAATCTTGAAAAGTATACTGCCCATGACGCAGCCTCCGGTAAAAGTGCGGCCCTGCTGGCGGGCCAGACAGGGCGCACTTTAGATGCAATAAAGAAGTTTAAGACAAGATGAACTTAAACTTCATTGCGACCCAGGAGTCGGAGTACGCGGTTAAGTTTCTCTTTACCGCCGATACTCTCGTAGAACTTCGGCCAAACAGCCTGAGTAGCTTTTTCAATCCACTCTTTCTCGCCGTTTGCCGGGTCAACTATCTCCATACCGCGCTGAGTGAGAGTTTCCTTGATGGCGGCTTCGGACTCCGCCAGGAATTTCGCACTGTGCTCGGTTGCAGCCTGACCTGCCTCCAGAATCGCTTTCTGAGTCGCTTTATTCTGATCCTGGAACACTGCTTCACTGACGATCAGCGGTTCAATGGAAAAGATGTAGCGAATATTGGTAACGTACTTCTGTACCTCATCGAACTTCATGGCGGCCACAGTCAGGTATGGGTTGTCCTGACCGTCCACAACACGCTGCTGCAGAGCAGTGAATGTTTCGGACCATGCCATTGGCGTCGGGTTGATGCCCCAGGCCTTATAGGTGTCGATCATGATTTCGTTTTTCGGTACACGTACGACAACGCCTTGCAAATCTTCCAGGGTGCGGATTGGTCGTTTGGAGTTAGTCAGGACCCGGAAGCCCGTGTAAGTCCAGCCGATGATGCGCACACCCGCGTCACGTACAGTGTTTTTAACCAGCTCTTTACCCACTTCACCCTGGGTCAGCATAACTGCTTCATCAAGGCTCTGGATAACGTAAGGCAGGCTGAAAACACCAACAGTCGGGGAGAATGGCGTAACGTTGTTGATAGCGAGAATGGAGAAGTCCAGAGTACCAATCGCAGCGTCGTTCACAGTGTCCTGCTCACTACCCAGCTGACCGTTCAGGAACAGTTTCGCCGAGTGTTTGCCGCTTGATCTCTTTTCCAGCTCTTCTACAAACTTCTTGCCCAGCTCGTGCTGTGCGCTACCGCCACCATCACCGACTGCAACTTTAAAGTTGGCAGCGTAGGTTACGTTTGCGGCAGTGGCAGAGAAGATGAGGCCAGCTGTCAAGGAAAGTACTTTTGCATATTTATTGTTATGGGTCATAAGTATCTCCTGGTTGTTCGCCCTTTCAATTGAGTTTTCCGGGGCTGATTGTTGTTGCCTGCCTGTCAGGTACGGCCTGGCTGGTAGTGACAGCGAAACAGGACTAAATGTTCTGTTCACTGGCGGGTCAGCAGGCCACTGTTTTGACAACAGATTCCCTGGCGCCCCAGGTTAAGTGTAAACACTTTCCTGTGATACCAGACCCAAAGCGTGACAACGTTATTAACCTTAACCCACGGGGGGGGCATTATTAGTGCCAGCTTTAATGTTGAATTGGAGCCAGAATTTCAGTCGTGTTACAGACCAATCCTGGCTATCAGCAATAAGCATGCCTGGCGCTTAAATGGTGATAACGTTATTACTTTTAGATAGTTAAGAACGTCCTAATAACGACATCATTAAATAATAAATCCATTAAATTCAAGAAGTTATAATGTTTGTAAAAGAACAATGCCACAGCAGTGTTGATTTTTGCAATATAAAACAGGAATTAGCTGGCAATAATTGACCCTGGCCTGCGCGATCGCAGTGCAGGGGGGATTTTTTGTGGGCAGTAATGGGGAAGGGCTGTAGAGTTCTGCTGGCTGGGGCCAGCAGGGGGCCACCCGCAACTATTGTGCGGATGGATATGGAGAGGGGGCTGTTACTTGAGCTCTTCAATCTGGCGGCGAATATCGTCCAGCTTGGATGTCATCACCTTTTCCAGGTGATCAATATTAGCCAGGAAGCGCTCTTTCGGGTCGCTGGACTCACTGCCATGGCGCTTGGCCTGCAGCTGCTTGAGTTCACTCAGAACTTCCAGCAGCATCGGGCTGACTTTGTTGACATCCTCAAAGCCTGCGCCACTGCGGACCTGCTTTGGAATGGCTGAGCGGCCACGCACGAAGGTAAATTTCTTGCTGCGTGACAGGAATGAGCCTTTGGGGCGCTCATAGTAAATTTTCAGTACATCAGCATCACCTTCGTGGCGCAGGGTGTACTTCACAACAGATTCGAGCGATTTAACGCCCATTTTGGTCAAAACCGGAAAATCGGACATGGTCAGAATTCTTCTCTAATCAACAGGAGTTAGTGCCGATAGATTCCATATACAGCATATATGGAACGTTCTGCAACACAGCTCGCGGCCATGCCACGATTGCTCCTCCATAGAATTGTTGTTTTTGGAAAGACCCCGTATCAGAGGGTGTGGAGCTGTGTTGCGTGTATATTAGGCATTATACCAAAGAGCGATTAGTACCAGCGAATCTGGTTCACCAGGGCCAGCAGGTTTTTTGCACGATTGAGGTGCAATGCCGGTCATGACCGTTATCTGATACCATGCGGTTTCTGACAGGGAGTATACAGAATGAACATGCAATCTCTGATGTTGGCCGCGGTACTGTGCCTTAGCTGCCAGCAGATATGGGCTGAGCTGGGGCATAATGAAGATGCGTTAATTATTGCTACGCCCCGTGTGGTGTTTAGTGGCGATACCACCTACCGCTCGGTGCATGTGCGCAATATCACTGAGACAGTGGGGTACTATGAGGTGTATGCCGAGCCGGCCCGTTTTCTGGCTGTGCCTGTCGCTGCGCCGGTACGCTTGCCTGTTCGTGATGAAATCAATCATGCTATAGCAATTAACAAGACTGAGCTGGTGTCAGCAGGCGTTAACGAGCCTGAGGCGATCCCCGTGCCGTCGGTACCGACGGTACCTGCCAACCTGCTGGAGCAACTGGTTGATGTCTCAATGCCGCTCCTGGTAATCCAGCCAGATGAGGAGCAGATAATAGAGCTGGTGGTGGCACGTCCCCCGGGCCTGCCAGAAGGGGAATACCACAGTCGGCTTGTATTCCGTCAGATGCCATCCCCGCAGGCGGTGGCAGAGGCTGAGCAGGATGAAGCTGAGCAGCTGGCGCTACTGGATGCAGCTGTACCAGCGGACCAGATTCGTGATGACAGCGCTGTTCCTGTTCGAGTGAAGTTGCCGGAATATGGTGTGGCTGTGCTGGTGCGTGAGGGGGTTGTCAGTGCGCAGGCACAGGTACTTAATCCGGAAATAGAGGAAGATGAGGCCGGGCTATGGTTAACGGTTACCCTGCAGCGGGAGGGTAATCGCTCGTTGTTCGGGGATTTTAAGGTGCTGGGCCAGCATAAGATCAGGTCTGAGCCGGATGTGCTGATGATCAGAAAATACATACCACTGGACATGCCGGACACTCAGTCTGAAGTGCGTATGCGCTTTCCGGCGGAGATTGATCTGATGATGTACCACAGCCTGGAGGTGCAGTTCCGTGAACGCGCTCGCTTTGGGGGCCAGGCACAGGCGTCGTTGATACTGGAGCTGTAAGAGCGCTGCGGGGGCAGCCCCGCAGCGGTTATGGTCAGCCGATAATACCGTCCATCGGTGAGGAGGCGCTGGCATATTTCTTGCGCGGCATACGCCCAGCAAGGAATGCTTCACGACCGGACTCAATCGCTTTACGCATCGCTGAAGCCATCAGAACAGGGCTCTTGGCAGCTGCAATAGCCGTATTCATCAGCACGCCCGCACAGCCCATCTCCATCGCCAGGGCGGCATCAGAGGCAGTACCCACACCGGCATCCACCAGTACGGGTACCTGGGCACTTTCCATAATAATGCGAATATTGTGCGGGTTCAGAATGCCCAGCCCGGAACCGATCAGCGAGCCCAGTGGCATGACCGCCACACAGCCCATCTCCTCCAGTTGTTTGGCGACAATCGGGTCGTCATTGCAGTACACCATCACTTTGAAGCCATCTTTAACCAGGGTCTGGGTGGCTTTGATGGTTTCAACCATGTTGGGGTACAGGGTTTTCTGATCGCCCAGTACTTCGAGTTTGACCAGGTCATGGCCATCCAGCAGTTCCCGTGCCAGGCGGCAGGTGCGTACGGCATCTTCAGCGGTGTAGCAGCCTGCGGTGTTTGGCAGGATGGTGTAGCGATCCGGGGAGATCACATCCAGCAGGTTAGGCTCGTCCGGGTTCTGGCCGATATTAGTCCGTCGTACCGCCAGGGTGACAATTTCTGCGCCGCTGGCTTCAATGGCCAGCCGGGTTTCGTCCATATCCTTATATTTCCCGGTGCCTACCAGCAGGCGGGAGTTATAGGCTTTGCCGTCGATGATCAGCGGGTCGGAGTAGATCGCACTGTCGTTGGTCATACTGATTCCTTATTATTCTGTGTATTAGCCGCCGCCTATGGCGTGGACGATTTCAAGCTGGTCACCTGTATTCAGGGCCGTGGTTGCATGCTGGCTGCGGGGAATAATTTCCAGATTACATTCCACAGCCACACGCTTATCGGCCAATTCCATATCAGCCAGCAGGTCGGCGATGGAGCTGCTGGCGGCCATCTCTATGGACTGGCCATTCACCTCGATTCTGATCATGCAGAGTATCCAGTTAGCAGTAATAAATTTTTGATAAAGGATGTCTTTTTCTATCGTGGCGGGGTCGGGTCTGGCCCAAAAGGGCCAGTTGCCCGGTGGCTGTTAGGCCAGACAGGAAGGGTTTGTCAGCATGGCAGCTAAGCGTTAGTATCTGCCTGGTAATAAGGTCGGGGAACCTGTGCGGCGGCGCAGGTTGAGATAGCCAGAGGCTGAACCCGTTGAACCTGATCCCGTTTAATGGGCGTAGGGAACCTGGCATAAGTCGCAGTGCCGTTCGGCACGTGCTTTCCGGTTCTGCTGCGTTTGCTACAGGAACCGTCCGATGTCTTTTCAAGCTACCAGACAAATTCCCAATGTATTGACGATCGCTGGCTCGGATAGTGGTGGTGGGGCCGGTATCCAGGCAGATATCAAGGCGATCTCTGCTACGGGTAGCTATGCCTGCTCTGTTATTACGGCGCTGACGGCACAAAACACCCGTGGTGTACAGGCAGTACAGACGCTGCCAGTGGCGTTCATTGAGCAGCAGTTTGAGGCAGTGTTCAGTGATATCCGTATTGATGCGGTGAAGATCGGTATGCTCGGCGATGCGGCGATCATTCGAACCGTGGCGGCCATGCTCAAACGCTATCAACCTGCCAATGTGGTACTGGACCCGGTGATGGTGGCAACCAGCGGTGATGCGCTGCTGGCGAGTTCAGCCGCTCAGACGCTGATCAGCGAGCTGATGCCACTGGCGGACCTGGTGACACCAAACCTGCCTGAAGCACATGCATTGCTGGGGAAACCCACAGATACGGTGGCCGAGGACGAAAACGCTGTGCTGGCGCTGGCACATTCCTTGATGGCTCAGGGCTGTCGCTCGGTGCTGGTGAAGGGCGGGCATCAGACGGGAGATAGCAGTACGGATATCTGGGTGGGCCCTCAGCGGCATGAATGTTATACGCGTCCCAGAATTGCGACAGAGAACACCCACGGGACGGGCTGTACGCTGTCAGCCAGTATTGCTTCGTTTCTGGCGCGGGGCTACCCGATGGCGGAAGCGGTTGAACAGGCGAAACATTACATTACTGAAGCCATTCGCCATGCTGACCAGCTGGATGTGGGAGGCGGGCATGGCCCGGTACATCACTTCTATGGTTTGCACTGTGGCTGATCCCAATAAGTGGCTGATCCCAATAAGTGCCTGACCTAAAAACGCCGGTCAGCAGGCTGACCGGCGGTGTGTTAGTACAGGGGAATTTTCGCGTTAGTTGTCGGCCTGTTCGTCCGCCGGAGCTGTTCCCTTAACCCGCTCACGTAACCGCTGCATGGCGACAAACAGTGGCGGGATAAAAAAGATACCGATAAAGGTGGCCAGCAGCATACCGCCGAGCACCACAAAGCCGATTGAAATCCGGCTGGCAGCGCCAGCGCCGGAGGCGGTTACCAGTGGCAGCACACCCAGGATAAACGACAGCGCGGTCATCATCACGGCCCGGAAGCGCAACCGGGCCGCTTCGTTGGCCGCATCCAGAATCGACAGCCCCCCTTGCTCACGCCGTTCTTTGGCGAATTCGACAATCAGAATCGCCGACTTGGCCGCCAGCCCGATCAGCATTACGATGCCGATCTGGGCATAGAGGTTGTTGTTCAGGAACGGCAGCAGAGCCATCGGTAGCAGTGCCCCAAACAGAGCAACGGTGATGGATAGCATCACTGACAGTGGGATAGTCCAGCTCTCATATTGTGCGACCAGGAACAGGTAGGCGAACAGTACGGCCAGTCCCATGATAAATACCACGTAGCCACCGGATTCCTGCTCCTGCACAGTCGCACCGGTCCACTCCAGGATATAGCCATCAGGCAGGGTCTCACGCGCCAGCTGCTCCAGCGTGGCAATGGCGACGCCGCTGCTGACACCATCTGCCGGGCTGGCATTGAGTGCTGCTGTACGACGCTGGTTGAAGCGGTTCAGGGTTTGTGGCCCCAGAATCGTTTTCACCCTGACCAGTGAACTGAGCGGGATCTGATAGCCGTCCCGGCTGCGCACATGCAGCCGGTCGATATCGGCGATGGCATCACGGAATTCACTGTCAGCCTGCATCATCACTTTGTAGTTCTTGCCGAACAGGTTGAAGTCATTCACGTAGCTGGAGCCCAGCTGAGCCTGCAGGGTCGCGAACAGATCCGCCACGGGTACGCCCAGGCTCTGTGCTTTATCGCGATCAATTTCCAGTTCCAGCTGAGGTACGTTAGCCGAGAAGGTGCTGAACACCTGAGCAAAGGCGGCATGCTGATTAGCCGCAATGGCCAGGCTGCCGGTGGCCTGGGCCAGTTCAAGCGGTGAGCCGTTATTCAGATCCAGGATCTGTGCTTCCAGCCCGCCGGAACTGCCCAGCCCCGGAATAGGCGGGGTTGGGAAGGCGAAGACGTTAGCACCGACAATGCCTGCCAGTTTGCCGTTAAGTGAAGCCAGGATTCGGTACCAGGCAAGGGAGGGGTCGGTACGCTCATCCCAGTGGGTGAAAACGGGGATGGCCAGTGCCGCATTGGACGCACCGCCGCTGAGCAGGCTATAGCCGTTTACGCTGATCACATCGCGTACACCGGGCTCATCCATCAGAATCTGTTCTACCTGACTGACTACGTCGGCAGTACGGTTCAGTGAGGCACCGTCGGGCAGCTGGATATTCACAAACAGCGCGCCGTTGTCCTCGTAGGGGATAAAGCCGGTGGGCACGGTTTTGAACATATAACCAACGCCGCCGCCGATGGCGATCAGCAGGCCCAGGCTGAACCAGAGTTTACGGCTCATAAAGCCGACTTTGCGACCATAACTATCGCGGGCGGCGTTAACCCGGCCATCGAACCAGTGGAAGAAACCACGGCTGGGGGCTTCACCGCGCTTAAGCAGCAGAGCACAGAGGGCGGGAGACAGGGTCAGGGCATTGATCGACGACAGCGCAACTGCCACAGAGATGGTCAGGGCGAACTCTGTGTACAGTTTGCCGGTGATGCCAGGCATAAAGGCAACGGGGACAAACACCGCCAGCAGCACCAGGGTGGTGGCGATAACCGGGCCAAACACCTCTTTCATCGCCCGGCGGGTTGCTTCTGGTGCGCTGACGTGATCTTCAGCCATATGCCGTTTAACGTTTTCGACCACCACAATGGCGTCATCCACCACAATGCCGATAGCAAGAATCAGTGCAAACAGCGAGATGGTGTTGATGGAAAATCCGGCGATGCTGAGCACCACAAAGGTGCCGATCAGGGAGACTGGAATTGTGGCCGCAGGAATCAGTGTGGCGCGCCAGTCCGCCAGGAAGATGTAGGTGACCAGTACCACCAGGATGAAGGTCAGCCCCAGTGTTTCGACCACCTCTTTAAGTGAGGCGCGCACGGACAGTGTGCTGTCGTAGGGTACAGCAAAGGCCACATCGTCAGGGAAGCGCTTACTCAGGCGTTCCAGCTCGGCGTATACCGCATCGGCAACATCCAGGGCGTTTGCGCCCGGGCTCTGGTAGACGGCAATCGCGGCAGCGGCTTTGCCATTGAGTGCCGTGCTGGAACTGTAGGTTTGTGATCCCAGCTCGACGCGAGCGACATCTTTGAGGCGGATGCTGGAGCCATCAGGGTTGGCGCGCACCAGAATATTTTCAAATTCACTCTGGCTGGTCAGGCGTCCGGTGGCGCGCAGACTGTATTGAAACTGCTGGCCGCTGTTGATCGGTGGCTGGCCAATAATCCCGACGGAGGCCTGGATATTCTGCTCGCTGATTGCGGTGCTGATATCACCAGCATTGAGGTTCAGGGCCATCATCCGGTCCGGGTCCAGCCAGACGCGCATGCCGTAATCGAGTGCGCCAAACTGGCTGGCCGAGCCGACACCGTTAATACGGGCCAGGGAGTCCTGGATGTAAATAGAAGCGTAGTTACTCAGAAACAGCGCGTCGTGGCTGTTATTGGGTGAGTAGATGTTGGCGACCAGCAGCATATTGGTCGATTGCTTTTTGGTGGTCACGCCCTGACGCACTACATCCTGGGGCAGAGTAGATTGTGCCAGCGAAACCCGGTTCTGCACGTTGATGGCGGCCTGGTCCGGGTCGGTGCCAACGGCGAATGTGATGGTCAGGGTATAGCTGCCATCGTTAGCGCTGCTGGAGGACATGTACAGCATATCATCGACGCCATTGACCTGGGCCTCGATGGGTGTGGCGACAGCCTGTTCAACCACCTCGGCATTCGCGCCTGGGTAGCGGGCGGTTACCTGCACCTGGGGCGGCGTGATCTCAGGATACTGAGCGATCGGCAGGGTGAGCATGGCCAGTGCGCCAGCAATCACCATGACGATTGAAATCACCAGCGCAAATTTGGGCCGGTTGATAAAAAACAGTGAAAACATGGCTTACCCCTCCACCGGCTTTACAACCGAGCCGGGGCGGGCTTTCTGCAAACCCTGAATAATCACCCGTTCGCCTTTCATCAGACCATGTTCTACGCGCCAGCGACCTTCAAACTGTTCACCCATCTTGACGCGGCGCAGCTCAACTTTGTTGTCTTTGTTGACGCTGAGGACAAAAAATCCTTCGCGGTCTTTCTGTACCGCTGACTGAGGTACGCTGATAACCCGTTCCGCCTGTTTACTTTGTACAGCGACATGCACGAACTGGCCTGGCAGTAATACGCCATCCGGGTTAGGGAAGGTGGCGCGAACGCGAATGGTATCGGTGTTGGTATCGACTTCAGGGTTCACGAAGTTGAATGCGCCGGGGTGCTCATAGGCACTGCCATCAGACAACTCCAGGCTTGGAGCTACCGGTGGGTTGTCGATGGTCAGGCCATCACGGCGGGCCTGGATCATATCCTTTTCACTGACCGAGAGTTCTACGTAGATAGGGTCAAGCTGAACCACCGTCGCCAGTTTACTGCTATTAGGGCCAACCAGATTGCCGTTGGAGTAGTGAGCTTTACCGATGCGGCCTGCAATGGGGGATTTGACCAGGGTGTAGTCCAGATCCAGCTGCGCGGCACGCAAGCCGGCTTCGGCCTTGAGCACATTGGCGCGGGCCTGATCACGTTCGGCTACGCTGAGGTCCAGCTGTGATTGAGACACGGCACCGCGTTTACGCAGTGTACGGTTGCGCGCCAGCTGGGCTTCAGTATTTTTCAGGCCGGCACGGGCACCAGCCAGTTCGGCTTCAGCCTGCTGCTTTGCAATCTCATAGGTGGCGGGTTCTATCAGGAACAGTGGGTCACCAGCGGCAACCATCTTACCCTCGGTGAACATGCGCTGCTCCAGAAAGCCGGAGACGCGGGCCAGCAGGTCAACTTTGGCAGCGGCCTCAATGCGGCCAACCATTCTGAAACTTTCCTTTACTTCGGTCTCGCTGACCTGCTGTACAACGACAGCAGGTAGCGGGCGGCTATCGTCTGCGCAGGCCAGGCTGGCAGCTGCGGTGATAAGCAGAGCAGTCAGGATTTTTTTCAACGTACGGTCCCCTATACGGTGGTGTGCGGGCAGAATAGTGCAATCCTATACCAGATTGGGTGATCACCGGGTTACCTGTACCAAATAAAGGCGCGATCAGGGCCTTGTCGCTGTAAAAGGGGCGTCTCCGGTTCTTCCTGCCCTATGGCCCCCGTGTGACAGCCTATACTGTTTTAACCCTTTGCAGGTTGAACAATGGAGCTGCCATGGCCGAGTTAACCCATACCGCTTTTCATGTTGCCGACATTAATGCCTGTCTGGCTTTTTATCAGACCTATGCGGGCCTTAAAGTCGTACACGAGCGCAGCAGTGCAACGATGCGAGTGGTCTGGCTGACCTCGGGTAGTGCATCAGACTTTGTGCTGGTCTTGTTATCGGGTGGCCAGTACCTGGCACAACGGCTGACAGATTTTTCCCACCTGGGGTTTGCGCTGGATAGCCGCAACGCGGTGGATTTGCTGGCACAGCGGGCGGAGCAGGAGGGGTGTCTGGAGTGGCCGGTGGTTGATGAGCCCTGGCCGACAGGCTATTACTGCGGGTTGCGTGACCCGAATGGTCACATTGTGGAGTTCAGCTTTGGCCAGCCTGATGCCAGAGGTGTTGATGAAACGCCAGAGTGAAGGCCTTAAAGAGAGGAGACAGGAGCAGCAGGTGCTCCTGCCGGGTCACTCGGGAACGTAACCTTCAATCGGGAAGTCGGTCAGCGTGAAACCGTTTTCATCCCATTCTACATACCAGCCAGACTGATCCCAGTCACCCAGCACAATACGTTGTGCCGGTGTACCGTCGGTCAGTGTCAACGGGTGTATAGCCGGGCGATGGGTATGGCCATGTAACAGCAGGCTCGCCTGTGCCGTTTCCAGTGCTGAGATAACGGCATCCGCGTTGACATCTGTGATGTACTCCGCTTTTTCAGCACCTTTGGCTTTACTGGTTTCGCGTAGCTGCTTAGCCATCGCTAACCGCTGCTCTACCGTCTGGGCCAGAATGTTCTGTTGGAACATAGGGCTACGCAGCATCTCCCGCATTTTCTGATACTCAACATCATCCGTGCACAGCTGGTCGCCGTGCATCAGCAGCAAAGGCTGATTGTCTGAAGCGGTAATCAGGGTGCTGTCATCGAGCAGGGTGCCACCTACGTAGTCAGCAAACTGCTGGCCGACCAGGAAATCACGGTTGCCATGCTGGAAGAACAGCTCAATGCCGCTGTCAGACAGGGCTTTGAGGGCATCCATTACCGGCTGAGTGCCTGGGAAAGGGGCGTCATCACCGATCCATGCCTCAAAAATATCCCCCAGCAGGAACAACTGGTTGGCACGGCGTGCATCTGTCGCCAGAAAATGCAGAAACGCCCGGACAAGGTCCGGGCGCTCATTCTGGAGATGCAGGTCAGAAACAAATATCTGTCGCATCTTCAGTCTCTTAGTCTTTGTCTGCCACAACTTCAGCAGATTCGATGATTACGTCATCAACCGGTACGTCCTGGTGGCCAGCACGCATGGTCGTATCAACGGTTTTGATCGCGTCTACAACATCCAGGCCTTCAACAACTTCACCGAATACGGCGTAGCCCCAGCCTTCCAGAGTTTTTGCAGTGTGGTCCAGGAAGGTGTTATCAGACACGTTGATGAAAAACTGCGCTGAAGCGGAGTGTGGTTCCATGGTGCGGGCCATGGCGATGGTGCCTTTTTTGTTGGACAGGCCATTGTCAGCTTCGTTTTCGATGCTGTCACGGGAGTCTTTCTCAACCATGCCTGGCTCGAAACCGCCACCCTGAATCATAAATCCACTGATCACGCGGTGAAAAATAACACCGTTGTAGTGGCCGTCGGTAACGTACTGCTCGAAGTTAGCTGCCGTGGCTGGGGCCTTGTCATGGTTCAGTTTCAGCGTAATGTCGCCGTGATTTGTATGCAGGATGATCATATATATAGCTTTCCCAGTTTGGTGGTTATGGCGGCATTATACTCAAGTTTAATTTGCGTCGGAAAGCCTGATAGCCTAATCATCGTTTTCTGCGGGTCTGGCGGTTGGGTGGATGGGTGGTATCTGGTTATAATGCGAGGCTTATATTATTTTTCGTCATTATAACCGGGATCCTTGTCGGACAGGCCTTTGTCATCCGGCAACCGCCTGTCAGGTCAGACGCATACCATGAGTGAAAACGACATCAAGCCAAGCAATTTTATCCACCAGATTATTGAAGATGATCTGAAAAACGGCGTACACACCAAAGTGGTAACCCGTTTCCCACCTGAGCCCAATGGCTACCTGCATATCGGCCATGCTAAATCCATCTGCCTGAACTTCGGTACGGCTGAGCGTTTTGGCGGTGTCTGCAACCTGCGTTTTGATGATACCAATCCGGAGAAGGAATCTCAGGAGTACATAGACTCCATCCTGTCAGATGTCTCCTGGCTGGGGTTCAAATGGGACGGTGATATTCGTTACACCTCCAGTTACTTTGATGAGCTGTACGGCTATGCGGTACACCTGATTAAAGCAGGTAAGGCCTACGTCTGTGATCTGAGTCCTGAGCAGGCACGCGAATACCGTGGTGACTTTGTTACTCCGGGTCGCAACAGCCCGTTCCGTGACCGCAGTGTTGAGGAAAACCTCGAGCTGTTTGAGAAGATGAAGAACGGCGACTTTGAGCAGGGTGCTTGCGCACTACGCGCCAAAATCGATATGACCGCGCCAAACATGAATCTGCGTGACCCGATGCTGTACCGCATCCTGAATATGTCACACCATCAGACTGGCGATAAGTGGTGCATTTACCCGATCTACGACTTTGCCCATGGTCAGTCCGATGCGCTGGAAGGGATCACGCACTCTATCTGTACGCTGGAGTTTGAAGATCACCGCCCGCTGTACGAATGGTTCATCGATAATCTGCCGGTGCCTGCCAAGCCGCGCCAGTATGAATTTGGCCGTCTGAACATCAACTACACTGTGACCTCCAAGCGTAAGCTCAAACAGCTGGTGGACGAAGGCGTTGTAGACAGCTGGGATGATCCACGTATGCCAACCATCTCTGGCCTGCGTCGCCGTGGCTACACGCCTGCATCCATCCGCAACTTCTGTGACTCTATCGGTGTTACCCGGTCTAACGGTACCGTTGATATGGGTATGCTGGAAGCAGCGGTGCGTGAAGATCTGGATAAAAACGCACCACGTGCGATGTGTGTTACCCGTCCGCTGAAAGTGACCATCACCAACTACCCGGACGGTGAAGAGGAGTGGTTCGAACTGCCGAAGCACCCGAAAGATGAGACTATGGGTACGCGTACCGTGCCATTTACCCGCAACCTGCTGATTGAGCAGGAAGACTTTGCCGAGATTCCACCGCGTAAGTGGAAGCGCCTGACCCAGGGGGTTGCAGTGCGTCTGCGAGGTTCCTACGTGATCACCTGTGAAGAAGTGATCAAGGATGAAGCGGGCAATGTGGTTGAGCTTAAGTGTACTTACGACGAAGCCACCAAAGGTGCGAACCCAGAAGGTTACAAGCCAAAAGGTGTGATCCACTGGGTATCTGCGGATAACTCCGTACCTTGTGAAGTGCGTCTGTATGATCGCCTGTTCACCGAAGAAAACCCGGATGGTGACAAGGAACGTAACTTCCTTGAGCTGGTGAACCCTGAGTCTCTGGTTGTGCTGACCGAAGCACGTGCCGAGATCGGCCTGAAAGGCAGTGTGGCTGAAACGGGTTTCCAGTTTGAGCGCACCGGCTACTTCAATGTGGATAAGGCCAGCACTGCAGATCAACTGGTGTTTAACCGCACGGTTGGGTTGCGTGATTCATGGGTGAAAGCCCAGAAGGGCTGATCCAGGTAAAAACGGCCACCCTTGGTGGCCGTTTTTTTTTAGCCGCTTTATCTGCGGCACGATAGTTGACGAAGGAGTGCATCGCGAATGCGAGCTATATCTGTTGTGCTTGCCCTGGTTGTTGCCCAGAGTGTCAGTGCTGCCGGTGCCGGGCTGCTAGAGCCGGTTACCCGGTTTAAACTTCCTGCACTGGTAAAAGAAACCTCGGGGCTGGCCCGAACCGGTGAGACCTGGTGGACACTGAATGATTCAGGCGACAAACCTGTGCTTTATGGGTTCAATGGCCAGACGGGAGAAGTTATCCGCCAGCTGCGGGTGAAGGGTGCGAAGAATCTCGACTGGGAAGATCTGGCCCAGGATGACACCCATTTATATGTTGCCGATACTGGCAATAACGCAGGTAAACGCCGTAATCTGCATATCTACAAAATTGATCGTCAGGCTCTGGCGGCTGAAAACCGTGTTTCTGCACAGAAGCTGACCGTACACTATGCCGATTATGCTTCGCAAACCACCGGTGGTAAGCGCAATCACAATGTTGATTGTGAAGCGATCACCCGTGTGGGTAATAAACTCTGGCTGTTCAGTAAAAACCGGGGTGATCAGAAAACCCGGTTATATAAAGCCGATATAAACACTTCGGCTAACCAGCGGTTGCGGCCTGCAGGTGAGTATCCGGTGAAAGGGCTGGTGACCGCAGCAGACTACAATGCTGAGACCGCTGAGCTTGCATTGCTGGTATATGGCGCAGGGCCGTCGTTTGGCCGTGCCAGTATCTGGCGAGTGCCGGTTACTGCAGGCCTGCCAGATTGGCAGCAGGCTAAGAAATATCGCCTTAAGCGTCCGGGGCAGTGGGAGTCTGTGCTCTGGCAGGGCAAAAACCGGCTGGCGGTAACCGCCGAAGGCAGTTTCTTTGGTGGCCCGGAGATGGCTGACATCGAATTCTGAGCAGGCTGGCAATAAGACTACGTTATAGACCTTAACCTGAGCGCCGTTTGATTTATAATGCGGCCTCGTTTGCTGGCCTGGGTTTCAGGTCAGCCCTGAACAGGAAGAAGAAGCGGATACTATGCTGCACATTTACGACACGCTAAGTAAACAGAAAGCCCCGTTCCAGCCGATTGAGCCGAACCGGATCAAAATGTATGTCTGTGGTGTGACTGTTTACGACCTCTGTCACATCGGCCATGGTCGGGTGATGGTGTCGTTTGATGTGATCACTCGCTACCTGCGTGCCCGTGGCTGGGATGTCACCTATGTGCGCAATATCACCGATGTGGATGACAAAATCATCCGTCGTGCCGGTGAGAACGGTGAAACAACGGATCAGCTGACTGAGCGTATGATTGCTGCTATGCATCAGGATGAGGCCAGCCTCAGTGTGCTGCGCCCGGATATAGAGCCCCGTGCAACGGCCTACATTGGCAATATTATCAGCATGGTTACCACGTTGATTGAGAAGGGCTATGCCTATGCCGCAGACAACGGTGATGTGTATTATCGGGTTGAGAAATTTGAAGGTTACGGCAAGCTGACCAACCGTAATATTGATGATATGCGCGCAGGTGCCCGTATTGAAGTAAATGATGCCAAAGAAAGCCCGATGGACTTTGTGCTGTGGAAATCAGCCAAACCTGGTGAAGTAAGCTGGACCTCGCCCTGGGGTGAAGGCCGTCCTGGCTGGCATATTGAGTGTTCTGCGATGTCCAAATGCTGCCTGGGTGACAGCTTTGATATTCATGGCGGTGGCCCTGACCTGCCGTTCCCGCATCATGAAAACGAGATTGCTCAGTCGGAAGCAGCGAATGGCTGCTCCTATGCCAACCTGTGGATGCATGCTGGTGCGGTGCGGGTGAACAATGAGAAGATGTCTAAATCCCTGAATAACTTCTTTACCATTCGTGATGTACTGCAGGTTTATAATGCTGAAGTGGTGCGCTACTTCCTGTCCAGTGTCCACTATCGCTCGGCGATTGATTACTCTGAAGACAGCCTCAAGGAGGCCCGTGCCGGACTGGAGCGTTTCTATCAGGCGCTACGTGGTGTTGATATTGCCGCAGACGAAGGCGACAAGGGTGCGCAGTATGAAGCACGCTTCTTCGAAGCAATGGATGACGATTTTAATACACCGAAAGCCTTTGCTGTGCTGTTCGAAATTGTTACTGAGTTGAACAAGGCCAGCCGTGAAGGCAGTGCAGCAGCAGGTCAGCTGGCGGCTGTGCTGAAGCGTCTTGGCGGCATTATTGGTTTGCTACAGCAGGACCCGGAAACGTTCCTGCAGGGTGAAGCCAAAGAGGGCGAACTGGACGGTGATGCGATTGAAGCGTTGATCGTACAGCGTGCTGAGGCTAAAAAAGCCCGTGACTTTGCTGAATCTGATCGGATTCGTGATGAGTTGGCTGCCCAGGGTATTATTCTCAAAGACAGCCGTGAAGGCACCAGCTGGTTCCGTGAAAGCTGATAACTCCGGTTTGCGGTGGGAACCTTGATCGAGAAAAGCAGTCTTAACCGACTGCTTTTTTTATAACAGTACTCAGCCTATAACAGAGAGTTATTAGTTGGACAACAATACTGCGGCGCTTGTTATGCTATTCAAGCGGCCATTGCCTGGTCAGGGAAAACAGCGGTTAGCGGCTGATCTGGGGCAAGATGGGGCCTGTCTATTAGCGGGCTGCCTGTTTGATGTGGCGGCAGCTCTGCTCAGGGACTGGCCTGGAATAGCGATAGCCTCGCCTGCCAGTGCTGATGATCAGCCCTGGGCTGCGACTGTACTGCCTGCAGCCGTTCAGCAACTGGCGCAGGGGGAGGGTAATCTGGGACAGCGTATCAACCTGCTGGATCAGCAGCTACGGGCGAAAGGACTCAGGCAGTTGCTGATTATTGGTTCTGATGCGCCGGAGCTCTCTCTGCCTCTGCTGAATGAAGTCTGTCTGGCGCTGGAGACACATGATATCGCGCTGGTTCCGAGTGGGGATGGTGGTGTCAGTCTGATGGCCGGGCGTAAGGCCTGGCCAGATCTGCAGGCATTGCCCTGGAGTACCCCGCAGCTGGGAGAAGCACTGATGCAGCTGTGCCGGCAGCAGGGATTGAGTGTCTGCCCGGTTGGCCATTGTGATGACCTGGATACACTGGGTGACCTTCAGCAACTGCTCTGCCGCTGGCAGGGAATGGCGCTGACGCCGGAACAACAGGTGCTGTTCAGCACTGCTCAGCAGATGCTGCAGGACGACAGCGGAGCGCAGGGCCATGGGCACTAGCTCTGTCACGGTGGTTATTCCGCTGGGGCCTGCTGAAACCGATCAGGCTGCTTTATTGCAGTCTTTGGCGCTGTTTCCGGCTCACTGGCAGCTGTTACTGGCCGCCTGCCCAGGGTCTCAACGGTTGGCAGAGCATTTATGTCAGGCGAACCCCCACCTCCATATGTGTCTGTCGGAGCCGGGGCGCGCAGTTCAGATGAACAGGGCAGTGGCGCAGAGCCAGAGCCACTGGCTTTGGTTTCTTCATGTAGACACCCGGCTGACGCTGGAACATGTCCAGCAGGTGTACCAGCAGCTGAGGGATGATCGCCCCCGGTTGCACTGTTTCCCGCTGCGTTTTGCCGGTGATGGCCCCATTGCCATGCCGCTTAACACACTGGGTGCGAACCTGCGCAGCCGCTGGCTGGGTATCCCCTTCGGTGATCAGGGATTTTTACTGCGTCGTCAGGATTTTATACGTGCCGGGGGGTATAACGAACAGGCAATCTATGGCGAGGACCATCTGCTTGTATGGCAGCTGAGGTGTCTCGAGGTACCGGTGAATATGCTGGCTGAGCCGCTGGAGACCAGCGCCCGGCGGTACCGGAAGCAGGGTTGGTGGACGCTGACACTGGTCTATCAGTACCGCTGGTTGAAGCAGGCGCTGCCCTGGGGGCGGCGACGGGGCGTGCAACGTTGTCGTAACCTACTGGATTACTTGCGAAAAACAGGCTGAAGCAACGCTGAATACTGTTATCCTGAGGGCCGCCACAGTATGATAAACGCCCCTTTACACCCGGAAAGATGTTTGATGACCAGGACTGTTGCTGATTGCCTGAAAAGCGCTCTATTGTCTGTAAAACAGGCACCTGAGCATGTTGAAAACTGGCTTTCTCTGGCACAGCTCCAGCAGTGCATGAGCCAGCCTGAGCTATCTTCCCGCTCATTTGAACAGGCATTGGCTGCGGCGGCGGATCAGCAGCGCTGGGCACTTTATCTCACGGCAGCGGAATCCCTTCTTGAGCTATATCAGCATCGAGGGCGTTCGCAGGAATTTGTTTTACTTTGCCTGCGCCTGCTGCAGCAGTCAGAGCTGAGCCAGTACGGCTTTTGCCCTGAAACAGTATTACTAAAACTGGGCCAGTTTTACCTCGCCAGTGGCTCGTATTCCGTTGCGCTGCACTACCTGAAGCGGGCGCTTATACTGGCAGAGCAGCAGCTGGATCAGAACAGTTGTGGTGAAGCGCATTTTCTACTGGGTCAGGTACTGCGCAAACTGGAGCGGCAGGACCGGGCTGAGTCGCACTTCCGGCAGGCATTGCAGATTGCCAGTGAACTGAAACAGGCGGCCCGGATGGCGAATTTATATTCTGTTCTGGCTCGCTTTTACCAGCAAAGGGAGCAGTGGCAGGATGCGCAAACTATGCAGGCCAAATCTGTTGAAATTGGCAAGCTGATCAAACAGCAGGCAGGGGTGGCATCGGGTCTCAGTAATCTGGGGATTGTGCAGATGAAGCAGGATCACCTGAAAGATGCGCGCCAGAGCTTTAAAGAATCACTGGAACTCTACCGATCATTAGGTAACCCTGATGGTGAGGCTGATCAGCTGACTAACCTTGGCATTCTGGCGACACTGGATAACCAGCTGGATGAAGCTGAGCAACAGTTACAGCAGGCCTGGCAGCATTATCAGGCGAGGGGTTTACAGCCACGTATTGAACAGGTGACCCAGTTGCTGGTGAACCTGGCGCAGTTGCAGAAGCCCCATGCAACGCTGCAATAGGCCGTACCGTTTTATTATCTTTTTATGGCGCTCAGCTTAGTGCCATTCGCTGTGTTAGCAGGCGGGTTTCAGTCCCCAGAATGCACTTTAATCGGTGGCCTTTTGGAATCTCGTAACGGCCCTCGGGATCAATCAGCCAGCTGGTGATGCCCGCATCACTGGGGCCAAGGTAGTCAGGCAGATAGCTATCACCGATAAACAGGCATTCCTGAGGGGCTTTGTCCAGTCGCCGCAGGGCTGTATTGTAGATGTCCGGGTGTGGTTTGCGGTAGCCAGTTTCGACAGACGTCAGTACGTCATCCAGCAGTTCTCTGACGCCCAGCTTTTCCAGATGCTGTTCAACCAGTGGTTTATGGTTGCAGTTGGATATCACCGACAGGCTGTAATGGCCATGCAGGCGCTTTAGCATGGCGGTCACTTCGAGCGGGTGGTGCACACTCTGGCTCCATTCTTCCAGATAGCAGTGCAAAAAGCTGGCGCGCACAGCTGGTGAACTGTCGGGCAGATGCAGATCACAGAACTGATCAACCAGCTCAGCCATTGAATACTCACGTAACTGGGTTTTGCTCCATGAATCAAGCCGTCCCTGTGCTTCGTTAAACCGGCCGATAAAAGTATCGTAATCGAGTTTCAGTCCGGCCTTGCAGAGCAGTTGCCAGGAATCATTGTGTTCATGCAGGCCAGCAAATGAGCCTGGGTGAGTAACCAGGGTGCCAAAAAAGTCAAAAAACAGGTGGCGTATATTGGGCATGCTGCTGTCTCTATGAGCGAATCAGAATCGCCGCCGGGTGTCTGAATACCGTGGGGCGCTTGGACGGCGGACAGAGTGCCTGATTCGTATGACAATGCGGTGAAGGGGGCGGCCAGGTGCCGGTGCACCGGGCCGGGAGCTCAGGGTTTGAACTGAACGGGCAGTGGGTATGAGTTCAGGTCATGCGCGTAGGCCAGTGGGCCTTGATAGAACTGCTGGATATGGGTGCTGGTTTCTCGCTCTCGCTCCAGTGTGCGCAGCATACGGTGTGACAGTAGCAGAGCTTTACTGCCACTTTCGCTGGCTATTTTACCGATTTCACTTGGCGGCATATGCAGGTTACGGGCAACACCGCGAGCCTGTTCTGGAATTGCGTTGTGGGCGATCAGCAGGTCTGAATTCTGAGCTAACCGGCTCAGGGTGTTATAGCGGTTGCTCATATCGCCGGAAAAGGTAATGGAGCAGCCCGCTGCCTGAACGCGCCAGCCGATTGCTGCAATGGGGCCATGGTTAACCGGTATGTGGCTGAGCTGAATATCACTGTTGAGCTTTTGTGTGGTGACATCCAGTGGTGTCAGTGGCATGTTGCGGGTCTGTATTTTATAGGCGCTGCGCTGGTCTGGCTCGTAATACTCACGCAGATACCGGAAAGCCCCTTTATCGCCTACCAGGCGGCTGACGAATTGCTCGGTAGAGGGCATCAGTCGATTGCCGTCAGGGCCCATTACCAGCAGGTCTTTATTGCGCCCGGCAAAAAATGAGGCTTTGATCAATGCTGGGAAATCAGCACTGTGGTCTACATGGAGGTGGCTGAACAGGACGGCGTCGATATCGGCGATATTAGCCCCGCTGCGCTCCAGATTAAGACTGCTGCCCGGCCCCATATCGACCAGTACGCGGGCTTTGCCATCAAGCCAGATCAGATAGCTGCTGCCAGCGCGATTATCATTGAGCTCAGGTCCACCCGACCCCAATACCTGAACGCTCACCCGGCCAGGTTCGCAGGCGGCGTAAGCGGCGGGTGGTAGCGACCCAGCCAGCGTCACTGCTGTTATCAGAACCTTGTACTGCATAGCAAAACTCCCTGCAAAAATAGTGAGCTATTGAGCTGGGAATGCCGGAAAAGTTCCTGCTGATTCAGAGAGCATCAGCCATGACGGGTTGCAGGCAGACCGGGTGGACAGAGCCTTGCCATTCAAGTGCGCGCTGGCGGGCAATAACCAGGGCGGCCTCTGTTGTGTCAGCGCTGCATAGCAGCGTACCTTCCGGGCCCCAGATTGCGCTGCGCCCGGCAGGCTGTCGGCCACCGGTGGGAGCACAGTGGTTAGCCATCAGGACCGTCATGGCGTGTTCGCCTGCATAGTGTTGCAGTTGCTGACTATCCAGGGCAAAGCCTTCGGTGGATATCATTACACTGGCAGCATAAATGTGTGCATGGGCTGTGGCTGCAGCCTGGGCGTGTTCCGGGTGGTTGGCATCGGCGCAGATGGCCAGCGCGACGGGCAGGTTCTTCACCTTGATGGGGCGGGTGGCGTTTCCGGGCTGGAAAAATTGCTCTTCGCCGGGGTGCAGGTGCTCTTTATAGTAGGTGCTGGTGCCATAGGGGCTGAAAATAATACTGCCCAGTGCCGGTTTACCATCTCCGATATCAATCGGGGCACCGAGTACCAGGGTAATCTGGTGGCGATTTGCCAGCTGCCGAAACGGAGCCAGCCGTGCATCATTGGGTTGCAGTTTGCAACGCTGGGAGAATACCGGTTCATAGCCGGTAAGTGATAGTTCAGGGAACACCAGTAGTTCGATGCCCTGTTGTACTGCAACTTCGGCCATCTGCAGGTGCAGTTGAATATTACGATCTATGTCGCCCGCAATGGATGGGCATTGCGCGGCTGCGATGTGAATTACAGGCACTTTAACTCCTTAGTACCCGGCTAATGTGGCAGGTTTTATCATACCCTTAATTTTTGATGAACGGCGCAACAAATTTTCATTATCTGTTCTAATTGGTGTCTACAGGTCAATGAAAATAATATCTTTTATTCTGCTAGTGTTTGATTTTCAGGTGGTTTCTGTTTTTTTGCATCACAGGCTGTGGTGAGCGGGTGGCAAAACAGGGTGGTGTATGAAGGCGGGAATTTTCAAGGGTGCTTACAAAGGCCGGAAGTCGGCCTTTGTAAGCCGGTTTGTTTACCGCTTGGGCAGTATATCTTTCAGCTTTTCGTGCATGCTGAGCATGCTTTTTTCAGTTGCATCCCAGTCGATGCAGGCGTCGGTGACGGATACGCCATATTGCAGCTCGGACAGATCCTCTGGAATTGACTGGTTACCCCAGCCCAGGTTGCTCTCAATCATCAGGCTGGTGATTGAGTTGTTACCTTCCAGAATCTGGTTGGCAACATTGTCTGCAACCAGTGGCTGCAGGGCCGGGTCTTTATTGGAGTTGGCGTGGCTGCAGTCAACCATGATGTTGTGTGGCAGCTTGGCTTTATCCAGTGCCTGTTCGCACAGGGTGACGCTGACAGAGTCATAGTTTGGCTTGCCGCCACCACCACGCAAAACGACGTGGCCATAAGGGTTGCCTCTGGTGTGGACGATTGAGCACTGGCCCTCACCGTTAATACCCAGGAAGCGGTGTGGTGCGCTGACAGAGCGCAGGGCGTTGGTGGCGACTTCCAGGCCGCCATCGGTGCCGTTTTTGAAGCCAACAGCACAGGACAGGCCGGAGGACATTTCGCGGTGTGTCTGCGATTCGGTTGTACGTGCTCCGATTGCAGACCAGGATATCATATCCTGCAGGTACTGCGGGCTGATCGGGTCCAGTGCTTCAGTGGCTAGAGGCAGGCCAATTTCAGCCAGATCCAGCAGTAATTTACGGGCGATGTGCAGGCCCTCTTCGATCTCGAAAGAGTCGTTGAGGTGTGGGTCGTTGATCAGACCTTTCCAGCCTACTGTTGTACGCGGCTTTTCAAAATAGACGCGCATGACCAGATAGAGAGAGTCTTTTACCTTTTCCTGCAATGCCTTGAGCTTGTGGGCATATTCAATCGCAGCTTCAGGGTCGTGGATAGAGCATGGGCCTATCACGACAAACAGACGCTTGTCTTTGCGATCCAGAATATTGCGAATAACTTCACGGCCTTCCATTACTGAAGCCGCTGCAGCTTCGCTCAGTGGCAGCTTGCGTTTGAGCTCTTCCGGTGAGATCAGAACCGTATTCGATTCGACATTAAGGTTTTCTACGCGTGTATCGGTCATGACATAGTTTCCTGGTACTGCGCGGCTTTATTAGATGTTCAAAAGTGTCAGTGTTAGTGCCGCGATTGGAGGCTGTGTACCGGTGTAAAATACCGGTATGGCAGCTTTTCCCGTAAGCATACAGTTGCGCCTGTCGCAGGCGAACTGGACTGTTGTACCACGTTAAAACGCGGGGCGTAAGGGGCGGCTTATTGCTTTGCAACAAATTTCTACTTTGGTGGGGTGTTACAATAGCGGATTGCGCACAAGGACATTTTTGTACAAGGTTACGAACTTTTTGTTTGATCAACTGTCCCAGCGACGGTAACTCAATGGTTAAGGGCATCCTGTGGTTAAAAAGTATTCATTTTCAACGCTGTTAAGCCTGTTAGCAGTCTGGCTGATGTTGCCCGGTATGGCACATGCCGGCCTGTTCGATAGTAATCCTTTCGCTACAAAGCAGGGGCCTGTCGATGTTGAACAGGCATTTGTGTTCCAGCCGTCCCAGCAGCCTGGAGGGCAGCTGGCACTGCACTGGGAGATCCCGGACGATTATTATCTGTACCGTGACCGGATGACCATTGAGACCGATGGGGCTGTGAACATACAGTCTGAGCTGAAGTCGGCTGCCATAGAGAAAGATGATCCGCTGTTTGGCCAGGTGTTTGTCTACAAACATCAGGCGGATGTTAACCTGGTGTTGACCAGTGCTGCTGATGTGCCAGCGGATGGTGTCGTCAGTGTGACGTATCAGGGGTGCTGGGAGGGGGGGGTCTGCTACCCGCCTGTGACCAAAACAGTGCCCGTTAATGCCGTGCCTGTGGTGGCTGCAGCGGCTCCCGTGGCTGAATCTGCGCAGTTACCGGCTGCGACTGCTGTGCCCCAGTCAGAACAGGACCGCTTTGCCTCTATGCTGCGTGACCGTTCACTGTTTCTGACGCTGGGGGCGTTTTTCCTGGCGGGGCTGGCACTGTCGTTTACTCCCTGTGTATTCCCGATGATCCCGATCCTGTCCAGTATTATTGCAGGGCAGGGCGCTGCCATGACAACCGGGCGAGCACTACGCTATTCAGTGGTCTACGTTTTGTCGGTTGCTGTTACCTATACGGCGATCGGAATTATCGCAGGGCTGTTTGGTGCCAATCTGCAGGCTGCGTTTCAGGCACCCTGGGTGATCAGCCTGTTCAGTGCCATATTTGTACTGCTGGCTCTGTCGATGTTTGGCTTCTACGATTTGCAGCTTCCGGGCAGCTGGCAAACCCGATTGAGCCAGCTGTCTAACAGCCAGCAGGGCGGGAGTTTGCTGGGGGTGGCGATAATGGGCCTGCTGTCGGCGCTGATTGTTGGGCCCTGTATGGCTGCACCGCTGGCGGGGGCGCTGATTTATATCGGCCAGACGGGAGATCCAGTGCTGGGTGGCCTGGCGCTATTCAGCCTGAGCATGGGCATGGGAGTTCCGCTGCTGGTTGTGGGGGCGTCTGCCGGGCGTCTGCTGCCAAAAGCTGGTAGCTGGATGGACGGGGTCAAAGCCTTTTTCGGTGTCATGATGCTGGCGATGGCGATCTGGATGATGGACCGTATCCTGCCCACTCAGGCAACAATGTTGCTGGCAGCAGTGTTGTTGATTGTGACAGCGGTATATATGGGTGCGCTTGAGCGCTTGCCTGAAAGTGCGACCGGCTGGCGCAAGCTGCTCAAAGGCTCCGGTGTGCTTAGTCTGGTGTATGGTGTGGTGCTGGCGATTGGTGTTTTTGCTGGCAGTCAGAGCTTCCTGCACCCGTTGCAGGGGCTGGCGACAGGTGGCAGTGCAGTGCAGGAGAAAAAGCTGCCATTCAATGTTGTGACTACGGTGGCTCAGATGGATCTGCTGCTGGCGCAGGCGCAGAAGGCTGGTCAGCCGGTGATGCTGGATTTCTATGCAGACTGGTGTATCAGTTGTGTTGAACTGGAAGAGTTTACCTTTAAAGACGCAAGTGTGATGCAGTCACTGACAGACTTTATGCTGATCAAGCTGGATGTAACCGCGAATGATGATGAGGCGAAGCAGCTCTATCGGAGGTTTGGAGTTATTGGCCCGCCAGCGCTGATTTTTTATAACCGTGAAGGTACTGAGCTGAAAAATATGATGCTGATCGGCAACATATCTCCTCAGGATTTTAACCTGCATGTTGCGCGGATTGAGGGTTGATCAGATACCGGTAGTGCAAGCTCTGCCCTGAAACCTGCAGAGAGTTCTGATGAAGCCAGATACCACCGGCATCTGGCTTACTTATGTCTGTATTCAGGTTGGGCTGTCAGATCACAAACTTACCAGCTTCGGCTTTGAGGTCAGCAGCCAGCCCTGATAATTTATGGACTTGTTGCTCGCTTTCCTGGGCATCATGGGCGAGGTCATCGGCGACGGCACGAATTGTCTGACTGTTGTTGCTGATTTCGCTGCTGATGGCTGCCTGCTGCTCGGTGGCGGCTGCAATTTGCTCGGCCAGAGTGCTGATCTGCTGCACCGCTTCTACTATCTGCGCCAGCATATCCTGTGCTTTGATCGCATCCTGAACACTCTGCTGAGCCAGCTCGCCGCTGGAGTCCATCAGGTCGGTTGCTTCCAGTGCGGAGCGCTGTACTGACTCCATAACCTGCAGGATTTCACTGGTTGAGCTGCTGGTGCGTCGGGACAGGTTGCGTACTTCGTCGGCAACTACAGCAAAACCGCGGCCAGCATCACCAGCACGGGCTGCTTCAATGGCTGCGTTGAGGGCGAGCAGGTTGGTCTGGTCGGCAATTTCCTCGATCGTGCTGAGAATGCCGCTGATGCCCTGGGCGCTGCTATTTAATCGGGTCACTACATCGCTGGCCGTGCGTAACTTCTCGGCAAGGTTGTTTACGGATTGCTGGCTTTTTTCAACCTGGCCAATGCCTTCTTCACCCAGGTGCAGGGTATTTCTGACCTGCTGGCTGGTGTCGTTCACGTGGCTGGCAATGGCATGTGTAGACGCGGTCAGCTGGTTGATTGAGTCGGCGACCTGGCTGGTTTCTGTCTGTTGCTGGTAGATCTTGCGGCCATTATTTTCTGTTTTTACTGCAATAATATCGGACTGGTTACCCAGGTCGGTGGCGGTGTGTTCCAGTTTGGTAATGATACTGTGAAGAAACTTGAGAAAGTGATTGAAGTCTCTGGCTACCTGACCGATTTCATCGGTGCTTCGGGTTTCGATCCGTTTGGTCAGATCCCCTTCTCCTTTGGCAATGTAGCCCAATGCACGACCAACGGTATGCAGGTCGGTCAGCAGTACTCTGACCAGCAGGGCGACAATGATAATGACAGCAATGAAGATAGCGGCGCTGATGATCAGCTGAGTGGTCAGGGTACTGCTAAAAGCGCTCATTTCGGTGCGTTTATCGACTTCCAGCCCCAGTAACCATGAGGAGTTGCTGATCCTTACCAGTCGAACCAGCTTAGTGCCATTGCTGGTTTCAATCTCAGACATCTGGTGAGAGTCAGCCAGCGAAGTAACGTGGGCAGGGTCAATTGAGCTGTAGAGGGTATTGATTGGCTGGAGCTGTGCGCCTTGTTGCTGGTGAGCAATAACGGTGCCCTGGTTGTTCATCAGAAATAGCTGGCTGTCAGGGCCAGACTCAAAACTGGTGATCTCCCTGAACAGGTCTTTTAGTTGCAGATCAGCACCGATAATGCCGGTCACCTTACCGTTGCTCTTCAGTGGACGGGCGATGGTGAACATCATCTCCTGAGTTGTACGGTCTTTATAAGGCCCGATCAGCACCATTTTATTTTCGGCCATCGCCTGTTTGTACCAGGGGCGGCTGCGAGGGTCGTATCCATTAACAAACAGAGTGCGGCCATTGCTGCCAATCCGGGTGCCGTCGGTCAGCCCGGCAAAGATGGCAATAAACTCGCCTGCCTCTCTGGTCATATTGAGCTGTTCGATAAACGCATCTTTATCAGCGGGACGGCTGGCCAGGGTGTTGAGTAACTGATATTTGGCGGAAATCCATCGTTCTATGCCGGTACTGACGGCATTGGAAACGCCTTGCACTCTCTGGTCAACGTTGTCTTTTGTAAGGCTCGACAGGCGTAAGGCAGAGAAACCGGTTAAGGACAACGAGGTAATAAACACTGCAATTGTTGCCATTAGGATGATCTTTGCTTTGAGAGAAAGTCCCTTCATTGGTGTTGTCCTTTTTTATTGTTATTGGATGCAATAGTACAGTGCTGATTACTGGCAGCTGAATTCAGATTTATTTGTATAGCCCAGGCCTGATCAGTCCCGTTTTCTGGCAGTCGCTGCTCAGGCGGCCTTAATATAAGAGTTGCTGCTCAAAAATGCTACTGCATGTAAAGTTGGCATGGGGCCTGACAATCGGTATCAGGTTAGTTGGTAAAAGTGTCAACCTGTTGATCTGCTTTACCTTTAATTGAAGATTTCAAATATACACCAGATACATAAAGCTAGTATTGCCCAGGCTTTTGGTATCATTATGATTGGTGTATGGTGACGCTAACGGGCATGTTGTGGCCCGGTTTCTGGTTGGTTCTGGTGGTATACGCCAGTGAGTATGTGTTGAGAGGAAATAATGACGGATATCGCGATTCTGGTAGGAACTGAGTCGGGGAATGCGCAGATGGTGGCGGATGCGTTGCAGGAAGAGCTGGAAGCACTGAACCATGAGGTTAGCCTGCATGAAGAGCCCGAAGTGGGTGAGGTTGATCTGGCGAACCGTGATGTCATGATCATCAGCTGTGCCACCCACGGCGATGGGGAGTTGCCTGATAATATCATCCCTTTTTGTGACCATCTGAAAACTGTTCGACCGGACCTGTCACATATTCGCTACGGCATCGTTGCGCTGGGCGATCAGACCTACCATCAGACCTTCTGTCAGGCAGGTAAAGACATTGATGCATTGCTTGCCAGTTGTGGTGCTGTGCGTATTGGTGAGCGCTTCGAGGTTGATGCCTGCGTCCAGCCATTGCCGGATGAGGATGCCCGTGACTGGGTTAAGGGCTGGCTGGAGCTGCTCTGATTGTTGCCTGTCTGCTTTGAACGCCAGTCCTTATGACTGGCGTTTTGGTTTGTGCGGCAATGTTCAGCCAGTGCATAGCACGGGATTCAGGGCAGGGGTTTACAAAAGTTCAGACAGCCGTTGGGGCTGTATGGGCGCAGAATGAGGATATCTGATATGCATGTATACGCCATAGATGGCATTACGCCGGTGGTTGACCCAACCGCATTTGTTCATCCGACAGCAGTGCTGATTGGTGATGTGATTGTGGGGCCGCGCTGTTATGTTGGTCCGGCTGCCTGTTTACGGGGCGATTTTGGGCGGCTGATTCTGAAGGAAGGTGCGAATCTGCAGGATACCTGTGTGATGCATGGCTTCCCCAACACCGATACGGTTGTCGAAGAAGATGGTCATATCGGCCATGGTGCGGTGTTGCATGGTTGCGTGGTGAAACGAAACGCGCTGGTGGGGATGAATGCGGTGATTATGGACGGTGCGGTGGTGGGGGAGTCGTCTATTGTTGCAGCGATGGGCTTTGTGAAAGCAAAGTTTGAAGTGCCTGACCGTACGCTGGTAGCGGGGTCGCCGGCGCGGGTGATACGCGAGTTGAGCGAAAAAGAGATCGCCTGGAAAGCCGCTGGCACGCGGCAGTATCAGGATCTTGCTGTGCGCAGCCTGACCACTATGGAGCGGGTTGAGCCACTCACGGAGGTGGAGCCCGACCGTAAACGGATGGAGATTGAAACCAGCGATGTGATTCCGCTCTATCAGGCCAAAGCAGAGAACTGATCTGGCCTGAACGGGCTGTTATCCGGCCTGCTGTCTGGCGGGGGGCTGGTAAAAGTGAGGCCACTGCTTCTGTACCACCGGGCCTGTATCGGCCATGGTGTGGCAGGTGTTGAGCATCGGTGGCGGCTGTTGGCCATCGGACCAGTTTTCACGGGCTTCACGCGCAGCATGGGTGGCCTGGAAGGCGGTGGTTGCAACCGGGCCGAGCAGCTCCAGCAGGTGGGTGCAGCCTTGAGTGCCACCGAACAGATCGCGGGTTTTTCGGGTAAAGCCTGGTGCAATCTGTAGCCCTATCAGCTGCTTGTAGTGTTCGGCAATGCTGGGGCAGATACGGTATGGGGTGTAATCCATACTGGCGGCGACATCAAGAATGTTCAGTTCCAGATCGATGGTCAGCCTGATCGACATGCCGTGTAGGGGTTCGCCCGCAGGAATAATACCATTGTTGCGCTCGCGACAGTTCAGGTCGGCTGTTTTCAGATCCGTCAGATGTCCTTCTATATCCCAGAGTCCGTCTTCACGGGCGTAGCCTTCGCACAAAACGCGGCGGGTGTGATGCAGCTTACGTGGCTGTGGAGAGGGTAATGGCATAGTAGTACGTTTTCCTTTGATACAGCGAAAGGGTCAGATGCGGGATTATACTGATTTTGACGCGGATGTATGCCAGAGCGCCCTGCGAGGGCAGGGGCTCTGAGAAAAGAGGGGGGTGGTGTCAGTCGAGTAGCGCCAGCATCTGTTCGATGGTGTTGAATTTTTCCCGTGGTTTACCGTCTTCGGCGCGATCGACTTCCGCCTGGTTGATGATCTGCCAGTCGGTAAAGGAAACGGCACGTACCCCGCGCTCAGCCAGTAGTGCACCTGTTGCCTGGTAACCTGCGCTTTCATGCTGAGACGGGTTAGCTTCCAGGTCCGCGATGATCTGTTTGGCAACGGCCATCGAGTCAGCGCGGTTGGCCGGAATAACCCCCTGAGGCCCTCGTTTGCACCAGCCTGCCGTATATACACCACTTTCGACACGGCCCTCATCGTTTCTGACAATGCCGCGTTTCTCATCAAACGGCATGCCGGTGATTGTTTCGCTACGGTAACCAATGGCTGGAATCACCGTTTGTACATCCAGCTGGAATGTTTCCCCGGATGGTTGGGGGCGGCCATCGATCAGGGTGTTTTTCTCCAGTTTAAGACCGCAGACTTTGCCGTTGTCGCCGATGATTTCCAGCGGTGAAGCGCAGAACATCAGATGCAGGCGCACCGGTTTGCTGTCTGGAGTGTTGCTGGCATAGCTGCGCAGGGTGTCGAGATTTTTCTCGATTGCTTTGGCGGCTTTAGGGTCGATATCATCAGGCAGTTGATCAGGCAGCTGGTGGAGGTTGGCCAGTGCAACGCAGTGCTCAAGTTCGGCAAACTCACTCAGTTCTGTATTAGTAAAGCTGGCCTGCAGAGGGCCGCGGCGGCCAATCAGGTAAATATCCTGAACGGTCGATGCGCCAATAGCGTGCTGAGCTGCAGCGGTTATATCGGAGCTGTTCATCTCCTGCGGTGTTTTCGCCAGGATGCGGGCGATATCCAGCGCCACATTGCCGTTGCCGACAATGGCAATGCCATTGCTGCTAAGGTCAGGGTTCAGTTCAGCATGGTCCGGATGGCCGTTATACCAGGCCACAAATTCGCCAGAGCCATATACGCCGGTCAGTTCTTCACCGGGTATACCCAGTTTACGGTCGCTCAATGCGCCGATGGTCAGCGCGATCACATCGTAGTGCTGTTTGAGTTCGTCGTAGCTGAGATCTTTGCCGATGGTGACATTGCCGACGAAACGAACATTATCCCGGCTCAGGGTGCGTTCAAACTGGCGGACAATATTCTTGGTGCCCTGGTGGTCTGGGGCAACACCGGCCCGGACCAGGCCAAAGGGGGTTGGCAGGCGGTCAAAAATATCCACCTGAGCGTCGGTAACTTTCTTCGACAGCATATCCGCGATATAGCAGCCGGAAGGGCCGCTGCCCACAATCGCAATGTTGATCATAACTCTGTCTCCAATAATTCAGCGGCCAGCCTGGGCTGGCGGTCCAGTTGTTGTTGTTTTCTGGCGGCCTGTCATCGGGAGAGTAGTGACAAGTGCAGTGCTATGTACAGGTGTTGCTCTGGCTTCGGTGGTTATTACAGGCCACCGAAGCGCTTATAAAACCGGGGGGCCGGTTCAGGTAACGGTCCGTCGGCTGTTTCCTGGGTGTTGCTCAGATGCTGTTCGGCTCCCGCCTGAATCAGGCGGTAGATATTACGGCACAATATGCGTGCAGAGGTGCCTGACCAGTCCGCAGGCAGCAGCTTTTCTGGTAGTAAAGGGTCACGCAGCAGTAACCGGCGATAGTGGTGAATCAGCAGCGTGCGCAGCTGGAAGCATTGCTCCAGATCCAGGTTTTCTGTGCCTTCCAGGGCTCGCAGAATGGGCCTGAACTGGTCCAGAAACAGTTGGTAGTTATCGCTCAGGTCTTGCAGATTCCAGCACTCATGCACCATTTCTTTGAGGGGGGCAGAGGTGTGGCTGCCGACCAGTTGTGACTCCATGTGGATCACATCACCTGCCACGCACAGTTCCTGCAGGGTGTTGTTGACCTCCTGCATGTCAGCCATTGGATGCGCCATAATGCCGGGAGTAACGTTACCGAATCCCTGCCATTCCAGCTCCTTCTTAACCACTTTTTTCAGCTCGTTATCCAGCTGGGTGGTGAATACCATATCCCATTTGCCATCCCACTCCGGGTATAGCTCGGCATAAATACGTTTGAATGCGCTTTCAAAGCGCCGACGTCCAGTGTCGGTGAGGCTGTAATAGCTGCGTCGCCCTACCTGGGTCGAGGTCAGCCAGCCTTCTTTGGTCAGTCGGAAAATTGAGGTCCGCACCAGGCGCTGGTTCAGCCCCAGTGGTTCCAGCAGCTTGATCAGGCTTCCCAGCCAGACCGTACCACCGCGTGGTGAGATGGCATCCCCATAAATTGTGATGATCAGGGAGCCGCCACGTATCGGCCTTTGTGCTTTGAACTCTTCAACGAGTTCTTCAATACAGCGAAGTTTAGTCATTCAGAACTGTAACACGATACTGGTCAGGTTATTCCGTGGCTGGCTGAGTGCCCTGAAATCCACGAATTGCGCGAATTCTAAGGTGAAACAACTCCTTCATCAACATTGTGATTGCTGGGGGCATTCATCGAAATGGCCCCAATGAAACTGTTGACATAAAATGAATGATACACTAATTTTGTTTCTTGCGCTGAATTCTGTGTCATAACGCAGGATTGGGAGAGCAGCGCTGAATCAGGTTTGCGTTAGTTAATGTGCGAATAATCGGAGATAAGAAATGAAAACCTACGATAAGGGTGACAAGCTGCCGGAACACTACAAGGAATGTCTGATCAACCTGATGACGTTCCAGGCGGATTCTGAATACGCCGGTGCTCAGCGTGTAGCTGAAAACCACCGTTTCGCGCCGCGTCCGGAGGAAGCGTACCGCCTGTCCAAGAAAGTGATGGAAGAGATGGGTCATGGCTACTACATCTGGAACCTGCTGCGGGATCTCGACGTTGATGTCGACAGCCGCCTGCACCACCTGGCGTCTAACTCCGAAAATCCAGATCCAAAAATTGTTAATGTGATCAATGGCTTCCGTAAGGAAAACTGGTCAGCATTTTTTGAGTGCTGGGAAGATGTTGCCCTGTTCTCTACTGTAGTAACTCCGGCTGCTGTTGCCTTCCTGGGCCAGTATCGTGAGTGTTCCTACCTGCCATGGGCGCGGGTGAACGTGCGTATTCATAAAGAAGAGCATGGCCACCTGGCATTTGGTGTATGGGCGTCCAAGCGTTGCATCGAATTCGGTGGTGAAGAAACCCGTGAATTCATGCAGGCGCGTATCGCCAAGTTCATGCAGATGGGGCTGGGCTTCTATGGCCGTCCATCCAAAGGCAAGGGCGCGTCCGAGATGTTTGATATCTACCATGAGTACGGCCTGAAAGTGAAAACACCGGAAGAGCTGCAGGCTGAATACCTTGAACTGCTGGAAGATCGCCTGACGGATATCGGTTTCGAAGTACCTAAAGGTGTAGAAGCTGATTACGATATGCGTATCGGTTACGGCGTCGAATAACATAAGAAGGAGTATCCACTATGATCGTACCATCCCCGGATCAGCTGGTTGAAGATAATGTAAGTGTGCTGGCCAGGTTCGGCTATCAGCCATTTGGTGGAGTCGACGAGGACTGGTCGGCCATGTGGATGCTGCTCAAAGGTGATTTCACCACGGTAGAGATGCCTGAGGTCGCTGATTTTGATGCGCTGACACTGAGCCAGCAGGAGGCGGCAAAGATCTATATGCGCCGTCGCCTGATTGCCGATCGCTTTTTTGAAGAGTGCCGTAAAGGCCAGGCAGAGCTTTATCAGGGGATTGATACCGAACTGGTTGAGCGTTACACCCTGGCGCGGGATGCCTATGAAGATAGTGTGAATCACTTTGGTGAGGCTCGGGAGAAACTGGCAGAGGTCCTCAGGGGCGTTTACTGGTAAGTGCACAGCAACCGTTGTGATCTAAGGAGGCCACCTGCTATTAAGTACGTGGCCTTTTTTACCAGAATTAAAAGGGCGAGTGATGGCCCAGCTAGTTGATAATTGTCAATGTATTGGGCATTGGTGGTGAAAACCGGGGGTGAGATAGCAAAGGACCACCAGTATTTATTCCAGAGCTTGTTATGCTCGGCAGAGACAGGTGCGGCACGGTTGCGGTGCCATTACGGCTGACAGGAGGTCAGAAAAATTGTCAGGTTGTCCGGCTGTTCGCTCGGTGTCTCGAGCGCTGGTTCTGTTGTTCTGCTTTTTTGCAGCCACCGCATCGGCGCAAGATCCTGTGCGTATTGGCTCTTTTCTTGCCTTAACCGGCCCCGCTTCTTATCTGGGCCAGCCTGAACTTAAAACCCTTCAGCTTTATATAGACCGTCTTAACGCCGAAGGTGGTGTGCTGGGGCGGCCACTGGAGCTGGCGTATTACGATACAGGTGGCAGCGCAGGAAAGGCCCGGCAGGCAGTCAGGCAGCTGATTGCTCAGGATAAGGTCGATATTCTGATTGGCGGTACAACCTCGGGTGCGTCCATGGCTGTTATTCCCCTGGTAACGCGGGCCCAGATCCCCTTTATCTCTCTGGCTGGTGCCACTGCGATTATCGCACCCACCCGGCGCTGGATTTTCAAAACCCCTCATACGGATCGCATGGCGGTAGCCAAGGTCTTTAATGATATGCATAGCCGGGGCATACGCCGTATTGCCCTGATCTCCGGGCGGGGTGGCTTTGGGCGCTCGGGCCGACGTCAGGCGCTTGAACAGGCTGCCGGGTATGAGATCGAGATCGTTGCCGATGAAAGCTATGGTCCGGTTGACCTGCAGATTGATCGGCAGCGGCGAAAAATATTCAGTACCGAGTACCTGGACGCGATTTTCAATATCGGTTTTGGTGAGGGCCCGGCCATGGTTACCCGCGAATTGCGGCGTAATCATCCTGGCATCAGGCTTTACCAGTCCCATGGTGTGGCCTCAAAGCGATACATCGAATTGGCAGGGCATGCTGCAGAGGGGGTGCTTTTGCCAGCGGCAGCGTTGCTGGTTGTTGATCAGCTGCCCGCTGATAGTTACCAGCGAACCTTATTAATTGACTACCAGCGACGTTACTGGCAGCGCTATGGGGAACCGGTATCGACCTTTGGTGGACATGCGTGGGATGCATTAATGTTGGCGGTTCAGGCTATTCGTGACGCGCAGACGCTTAATCCCTTTGCTGTGCGTGATGCACTTGAACGGGTACGTGGCTTTGTCGGGACTGGTGGCGTTGTAAACATGCACTCTAAAGACCACCTGGGCTTGGGGGTGGATGCATTTAAAATGCTGGAGATCCGCAGGGGGCAATGGACGCTGGCTGAGTAATGGAGCTTGACAGAATAGAGCGCAGGTAATTTAATTAATATATTAATTAAATTTATTTCCCGTATGGAAAGAATATTGTGCGCCGGTTATCGGTTATAGCGGCTGACAAATAGGATATTGTTTGACCACTATCAATGGTGCGCAGCTGTCTGATCAGCCTGTACAGTCACGAAATAAAGTGATACAAATAAGTCGTTGTTATGCTCTATTTCTGTAGTATTAAAGAGTACGCAGTAATGCTGGCCCAGGGCCAGGGCATGCACACCCACCAGCAGCAGTGATCGCTGTTGGCACTATAAAAATAACCAATCGCGTAGTAAGCGCGTGTCTCATGCCAGGAGATTTAAAATGATAAGAAGAAACTTCCTCAAAACGGCAGCAGCAGTATCGCTGGGTCTTTCATTGTCTGCCGGTGCAATGGCAGATACCACGATGCGAATTGCCAGCTGGTTGCCACCGACTCATCCTCAGAATGCGGTTGTCTGGCCGACCTGGGGTAAATGGGTTGAAGAGGCAACGCAAGGTCGAGTGAAAATCAAAATCGAATATGGCATGGGCCACCCGAAAACAATGTTTGAGCTGGTGGAAGATGGCGTGGTGGATGCCAGCTTCAGCTACCACGGTTATGCACCGGGTCGTTTCAAGCTGACTCAGGCGGTCGAGCAGCCATTGCTGGGTGCCAGCGCTGAAGCGGCGTCCGTAGCCCACTGGCGTATCAATGAGAAGTACTTCGCTAAAGCCCAGGAGCATGAGGGGCTGGTGCTGGCAGCGCTCTTTACCCATGGTCCGGGTCAGATCCATATGGCAGACCCGATCAATTCCCTGGCTGACCTGAAAGGTAAGAAAATTCGTATCGGCGGTGGTGTACAGGGTGAGCTGGGTAAGCGCCTGGGTGTAACTGCTGTGGGTGCCCCTGCACCAAAAGTGTATGAAATGATGCAGCAGGGTGTTATCGATGGGGTATTTATCCCGATGGGCGAGCAGAAAACCCTGCGTCTGAAAGAGGTTGCCCGCAACGTCGTCGCGCTGCCTGGTGGTATGTATCTGGGCAGTTTCTCTATGTTCCTGAGCCCGGACTTCCTGGATAGCCTGAGCGCGAAAGACCGTGAAGCGGTGCTGAGTGTATCGGGTGAAAAACTGTCAGCCCTGGCTGGTCGTGCATGGGATGCGGGTGATGACGAAGGTTACAAAGCGGCCAAAGCCGCCGGTGTAAACCTCAATGTGGTTAATACCTCTGATGCGATGGCCAAAGAGTTTCGTGATCTTGCCAACGGTATGGACGAAGCCTGGGTTGAGCACGTTGCTGATCGTAAAGTGGATGCCAAGGCTGCGCTGGAAGAGCTGCGCAGCATTGCTCGTAGCTACGGCAAGTAAGGGATCTCAATATGACGTTTAGTGCCTGGATTACAGCGCACTACGAAGAGCGAGGGCCGATCAAATGGCTGGCCTTCGCTCTGGAGCTGATCGCAGCGGTAACGCTGATGGCCCTGATGCTGCTTACCTGTGCAGATGTTGTTGGCCGTTACTTCTTCGATAACTCAGTAGATGGCGCGACAGAACTGACCGAGATTGGCATAGCCATTCTTATTTTTGCAGAAATGCCGGTAATCACCTGGCGTGGTGGCCATGTAGTGGTGGATATCCTCGATCGCATGCTGGGCAATACTGTGCTCAAAGCATTGGGGCTGTTCTCTGCATTTCTGATTTCAACTTCGCTCTACTTCCTGGCTGAGCGTATCTATTTTCTTGCGGCTCGTTCCATGCGCCGTGGCGAGGTTACCGAGTATCTGGAAATTCCAGTCGGGCTGATTGTGCAGTATATCGCCGTGATGAGCTGGGTAACTGCCGGTGCCATGATTACCTATGGTGTGTACCGTCTGCTGTTCCTGAGCCGCAACTGATAACAACTATACCTTCCAGAGTGTGTTCCGCATGATAACTGCGTTGATCGGCTTTGCTATTCTTTTGCTTCTGATCGTAGTGGTACGGATTCCGATCGCCTTCTCTATGGGCATCGTCGGTTTCTTCGGATTTGCTGCGATGCAGGGGCTTACTTTTGACAATATGATGGACTTTCGCTGGACGGGTGCCTTGTCCATGGCCTCCAAGCGAGTGATTGATACCGCGCAGGAATACAGCCTGTCGGTTGTGCCGCTGTTTATTCTGATGGGTAACCTGGTCACGAAATCAGGTCTCTCTCATGAGTTGTACCGAGCTTCTTATGCGTTTCTTGGCCATAAGAAAGGCGGCTTATCCATGGCGACGGTTGTAGCCTGTGGTGGTTTTTCCGCAATCTGTGGCTCCAGCCTTGCGACATCGGCCACCATGGCGAAAGTGGCGATGCCACCGATGCGCAAATACGGTTACTCCGACGAGCTGGCGACGGCGTCTATTGCTGCAGGCGGCACGCTGGGGATTCTGATTCCGCCGAGTGTCATTCTGGTGATCTATGGTCTGCTGACTGAAACCAGTATCCGTGAGCTGTTTGCTGCCGGGTTTATTCCAGGGGCACTGGGTATCTTTTTGTACCTGATGGCAGTGCGCTGGGTGGTCTGGCGTAACCCGGAAGATGGTCCCTGTGGCGAGAAGATGGAATGGCCTGAGCGCTTGCAGGCACTGAATGGTGTCTGGGGTGTGCTTATCCTGTTTACGGTGGTGATGGGCGGTATCTACATGGGTATCTTCACGCCAACAGAAGCGGCAGGTATCGGTGCCGGTGGGGCATTTCTGATTGCACTGTCCCGTAAAACACTCAGTTTTGCCAGCCTGTTCGATATTCTGACTGACACTGCACGTACTTCGGCGATGTTGTTTGGGGTATTGATTGGTGCTCTGATCTTCTCCAACTTTATCAACCGGGCCGGATTGCCTGCTGACCTGCTGGAGTTTGTCAGCGCGCTGGATGTGGCACCCATGGTGGTGATCCTCTGTATCCTGCTGATCTATATCGTGCTGGGAATGGTGTTTGAGAGCCTGTCGATGTTACTGCTGACGGTGCCGATCTTCTTCCCGCTGGTGCAGAGCCTGGGCTTTGATCTGGTCTGGTTTGGCATTGTGGTGGTCGTGGTGACGGAGATCAGTCTGATCACACCGCCGGTTGGGATGAATGTATTCGTCTTGAGTGCGGTGTTGCGTGACGTGAAAGCCAGCACCATCTTCAAAGGCGTAACCCCGTTCTGGTGTGCTGACATTCTCCGGCTGGTGTTGATTACGCTCATTGCGCCAATATCACTGATCCTGCCAGAGTTATTGTATCGCTAACCTGTACCCAAGAGCCCGCAAGGGCTCTTTGTTTTTGCGGCCCTGTGTTCTTTGTGGAAACCCGTCCCGGTTGGCTGCGCCGGGCAAGGAGACCTGAAATGCTTCCTGACGTTAAAAAAATTCTGTATGCGTCTGATATTGAACAGGGTTCACGGCCTGCCTTTCGGGCGGCGGTGAGCCTGTGTGGTCACTACGATGCTGAAATCACCTTCCTGCATGTTATCGAGCCGCTCAGTGCTTCAGCTCAGAGCATTGTTAAAACCATGATGAACGATGCCTCTTTGCTGGAAATGCACGATGACAGCCTGCAGCATCTGCGTGAGATGCTCAAAGAGCGGATTGATGCCTTCTGTGACAGTGAACTGGAACCTGAAGAGCGTCCGTCTGAAGATCAGATTGCCACCCGGGTAGAAGAGGGGGCACCCGATCAGGTGATTCTTAAGGTTGCCGACGAAATTGATGCTGACGTGATTGTAATGGGCTGTCGCAAACACAATGCGGTAAGCCAGTTTCTGCTTGGCTCAACGGCGAATAAGGTGATGCACCAGAGCCAGCGACCGGTGTTAATTGTGCCGCTGAAGAAAAGCTGATCGACCTTGCCGGTACAGCCAGGGTAGTGGTGCCTGGTGCCGCTGTCGTGAACTGACAGCCGGTGAGGAGTCTGCTGCAGAGCGGCTCTGTGTGTTTTTATAGTTTCCAAAGTCGAATTAATGTTGTTCGGTGAAGCCCGATTAAACCGTCGGGCAATTCCGGTATCTTTTTGCTACACGATGATTTATATCAAGGCACGGTAGTGCAATCGCTGGCACAGAACGTTCTTAAATGCTGGCACTGTGATTGCCGTCAGGCCTATAACAACAGGAATCAGTTATGTCCAAAAAGCCTTTTGCATCCTCAGCGGATCTCGGTGTAAAAACAGAAACTCTGGAAATTCTGGGTGATGGCATCTACGCCTTGACGGCAGAAGGTGACCCGAACATTGGCGCGGTTGAAGGTGAAGATTTCATCGTTGCCTTTGAAGCCCGTGCCACGCCGAAAGCGGCCAGCGACTGGCTGGAGCAGCTGCGCAAGCATACTGACAAGCCGGTTAAATACCTGGTGTTGTCCCACTACCATGCGGTGCGTGTGCTGGGTGCTGAGGCGTTCAATGCTGAGTCGATCATTGCCCATGAAAACACCAAATTCCTGATCGAAGAGCGCGGCATGCAGGACTGGGCTTCAGAGTATGGCCGTATGCCACGTCTGTTCCGTGAGCCTGATGGCATCAAGGGGCTGACGCATCCGGATATCGTGTTTAACGACCGTCTGGAAATCCCGCTCGGTGGCGACCGTGGTAACCTGGTACTGGAATACTGTGGCCGTGGTCATACCGCGGGTGATATCTGTGCCTGGATTCCAAAGCAGAAAGTCCTGTTTGCCGGTGATCTGGTGGAAGCCGCTGCGGCGCTGTACACCGGTGATGCATTCCACTTTGACTGGTCCACCGATACGCTGGACAAAGTCAAAGCCTATGAAGCCGAAGTGCTGGTCGGTGGCCGTGGTGCGGTTGCCCGTGGCCGTGATGAAGTGGATGCAGCGATTGAGCAGACCCGTGGCTTCCTCAATGGCATGATCGAAAAAGTGGGCGAAGTGCATAAACGTGGTGGCACGCTGAAAGAAGCGTTTGAATCCACCCGCGATCACCTGGCTCCGCAGTTTGGTATGTGGCCGATCTTTGAACACTGCCTGCCCTTCGATGTGCAGCGCCTGTGGGATGAGTTTGATGGCACAGACTGGCCACGCATCTGGACTGACGAGCGTGATCAGGAAGTCTGGGACCAGCTGCAGGATTGATCTGCCACGGGCCTTGATTGCCCGGTCGTTCAGCACCTGAAAACGAACCCTGTGTCGGCTGGCACAGGGTTCTTTTTTGTCTGATATGGCACAAATTGTTAGCGTGATGGCTGGCTCTTGTTGTATTCCGTTCATAGAAAGGGGCGGGTATGATGACCGCTGTCTGTACCGAATCAGTTTTGAAGCGAACCAGCGTAAGGAAGTTGTATACCGATGGACGTTCTTTCAGCAATGGGTGTGTTTGTGCGGGTGGTTGATCGCAAGAGTTTCTCGATGGCGGCCAATGAGCTGGGTATTTCCAGTTCGTCTGTCAGTAAACAGATCTCCCATCTGGAAAAACATGTCGGTGCCCGCTTACTGCAGCGTACAACCCGGCGCTTGAGTGTGACCGAAGTCGGCGCGGCGTATTACGATAAGTGTGTGGCGATTCTGTCGGATGTTGAAGAGGCCGAAAATCTGGTGTCCCAGCTGCAGGGCGCGCCACGTGGCGTGTTACGTATCTCCTGCAATATGACCTTTGGTCAGATGCAGCTGTCCCGGGCGATTCCTGAATTTATGGAAAAATACCCGGATATCAAATTTGATGTCTCGCTGGATGACCGTACCCCGGATATGGTGCGTGAAGGGTTTGATCTGGCGATCCGTATTGCTGACCCACAACTGCCAGACTCCAGCCTGATCGCCCGTGAAATCGGCACCATCCCGATGTTTATCTGTGCCAGCCCACAGTATCTGGACAGCCATGGGCAGCCCGGCAGCCTGGCTGATCTCAAAGACCATAACTGCCTGATCTTTGTCCATGCATCCAATGCCAACCAGTGGTCACTGGATGAGAATGGCACCCTGAATACCGTGCAGGTCACGGGGGATATGAAGGCCAATAACAGCCTGGTGGTACGGGCGTCGGCGCTGGCTCACCGTGGCGTGGCGAATCTGGCCTCTTTTGTGATTGCACGCTTTATCGAATCGGGTGAACTGAAGCTGGTGTTCCCTGATCATCAACCGGAGCGGCTGTCTATTTTTGCCGTCTACCCGGATCGTAAATACACCTCGCCCAAAGTCAGTGCTTTTATCACCTTCTTTAAAGACTGGCTGGCCCGTAACCTGGAGCAGGAACAGGCGAACTTTCGCTGAGCGCTTACGCGTTTTCTTCATCGCGCAGACGGGTGTGCAACGCCAGCTCGATCGCCTCCAGGCAAACGGTTACGGCTAGCGGCAGGCTGTCAGGGTAGGGATGCAATGCATACACCGGATTCACGGGCAATGTATAGCCCGGCATAACCTCCACCAGTGTGCCCGCG
>Ga0193950_1000027_pt1 | contig 59251 bp, 42 predicted proteins | sample BB_1_MG_FD_144485 | JGI IMG/M metagenome (GOLD analysis project Ga0193950, IMG submission 144485) | Microbial mat bacterial communities from the Broadkill River, Lewes, Delaware, United States - BB_1_MG | ecosystem: Environmental > Aquatic > Freshwater > River > Microbial mats | place: USA...
ATGGAATGGAAGGAAAATAATAAGAGTCAGGATTATTTGTTTAACCAAAGTGCTTGTGAAAAAGCGGAAGAGTGGTTAAAAGAAGCAGAAAAAGAAGACAAAAAACCAGCACCTACAGAGCTGCAACAGGAGTGTATTGATAAAAGTCGAGCGGTGATACAAAAGGGGAAACAGCGACAGCGGATGATATTGGCTTTTGTTGTAATCATAACCGTGATTATTATAGTGTTTGTAACACAACAACGAAATGAAGCCTTAAATACCCGCTCTACTTATTTAGAGTCTGTAGCAGAGAAACAGGTTAACAATAATAAACCCAGTACGGCAATAAAACTTATCTTAGATGGTTTACCTAATCATTCTGAAACATTTAGGTTTTATCCTGCTTTAAAAGATAAAATACAACAAAAAATGACCCAAACCTTATATGATGCGACATCAAAACATTGGCGAGGGTTATTAGAGCATGATGCCCCTGTAAAGCAGACTATTTTTACTTCAAATGGTAAAAAATTAATCACCTATACAAAAAAAAATGCTTATATTTGGGATAAACACAATTTACAGCTCTTACAGGTGTTAAAACATAAAGAGACCATTAACCATATTACACTGTCTCCTGATGGCAAGCTGCTCAGCAGCGCATCCTATGATAATACCGCCCGCCTGTGGGATGTTCAATCAGGCAAAGCACTTCACACTTTTAAGCATGAAAATACAGTATTGCATACCGCGTTCTCGCCCAATGGCAGGCTGCTCAGCACCGCATCCTTAGATAATACCATCCGCCTGTGGGATATCAAATCAAACAAAACACTTCATATTTTTAAGCATGAAAATGATGTATGGCATACCGCATTCTCGCCCGATGGCAGGCTGCTCAGCACCGCATCTGGTAATGATAAAAGAGGTACCACCCACCTGCGGGATGTGAAATCAGGTAAAGCACTTCACACTTTTAAGCATGATGGCTCAGTTTATCATACCGTGTTCTCGCCCGATGGCAGGCTGCTCAGCAGCGCATCAAGAGATAATACCACCCGCCTGTGGGATGTGAAATCAGGCAAAGCACTTCACACTTTTAAGCATGAAGATGATGTAAATCATACCGCGTTCTCGCCCGATGGCAGGCTGCTCAGCAGCGCATCCGATGATAATACCGCCCGCCTGTGGGATGTTCAATCAGGCAAAGCACTTCACACTTTTAAGCATGAAAATACAGTATTGCATACCGCGTTCTCGCCCGATGGCAGGCTGCTCAGCAGCGCGTCTGGTAGTTATAAAAAGGGTACCGCCCGCCTGTGGGATGTGAAATCAGGCAAAGCACTTCACACTTTTAAGCATGAAGGTACAGGTGCAGTATGGCATACTATATTCTCACCTGATGGCAGGCTGATTAGCACCACATCTGGTAATTATGAAAGAGGTACTGCCCGCCTGTGGGATGTGAAATCAGGCAAAGCACTTCACACTTTTAAGCATGACTCTTATGTACATCATACCGCGTTCTCACCCGATGGCAGGCTGCTCAGCAGCGCATCCGATGATAAGACTGCCCGCCTGTGGGATGTGAAATCAGGTCAACCTCTTTATACAATGAAAGGACACCAAGGAGGTGTAAATCATGCTGTATTTTCACCTGATGGAAAACGCATTGCTACTGCCTCAAATGATGGGACAGTACGTTTATGGTTAGTCTTTAATAATACAAATGAATTAATAAGCCATGCTAAAAGTTTATTAGATCACCATGATTCAAAACAATTACCCTGTTCAAAACGAGAAGAATTTCTTTTAGAGGAAATAGAGCGTTGTCAAAAAGAAAAAGCTGAATAAGCTATCCCCTCGTTCCCACGCTCCGCGTCACTGCCATTAAGTTAAGGATTAAAAGCAATACTTCAGTACTCTTTCAAGAAAAAAGGGGACGCTACCCTTTTTTCTTTCCTATTATTCCTATATACTTAAGACATGCCTAGATTATCACGTACTGTATTTGCAGGATTACCCCACCACATCACTCAACGTGGCAACCGTCGAGAAAATGTATTTTTCACCGAAGAAGATCGCGACATATATCTTCAATGGCTCAAAAAATACAGCTCTGACCACAACATTGAAATACTCGCCTACTGCCTGATGAGTAACCACATTCACCTTATTGCTGTACCCGCAGAAGAAGACAGCCTACAACGTATGCTAAAACCGCTACATATGCGCTACGCTCAACACATCAACCGACAACAACAATGGTCAGGACACCTATGGCAAGGTCGTTTTTTCTCCAGCCCACTAGATGAACAATACCTATGGTTTTGTATGCGCTATGTCGAACGTAACCCAGTTCGAGCTGGCATGGTTGACCACGCAGAAGACTACCCGTGGTCAAGTGCTGCTGCACACTGTGGACTAAAAAAAGAGACGCTACTTACCACAAAATCAAAACACTGGGCAGCATTTAAAGAGATAGAAGACTGGTCTGCTTGGTTACATGAACAAGAAAATGAAGAACAACTAGCCATTGTACGGCGTAATATTCAAAAAAATATACCCTGTGGCTCAGATAAATTTATTAAAAAACTAGAAAAAATTGCAGGAAGAGTTTTACAATTTCGCCCTATTGGACGACCTAAAAAAGGGTAGCGTTTCCTTTTTCTTATCACAGGGCAACCACAAGGGTGTACCCCTACAGAGTGGAATAAAATCGTAGTTATAGTATTTCAAAATAAACATAATTATAATAATAGGTAAATATACTATATATAGAAGATAATTAATGAAAAAGCATCATAGCAAAGATTTTAAAGAGTGTGCTGTTAAAAACTATGAACGGGGTATGTCACGTCAGGAGGTTTTACAAATCTTTGAAATAAGTACTGACACTTTAACACGTTGGGTTCGGCAATATAGAAAAACAGGTGATCTTTCCTCCAAAAAAAGACCTTGTAAAGCTAGAAAAATTGATGATGAATTACTTTTAAAGTATGTAAAAGAACATCCAGATGCAACACTAAAAGAAATAGCAGAAGAATTTTCTGTCCGCTTTCAAACTATTTGGGAAAGGCTGAAACGTTTAAAAGTGACACGTAAAAAAAAATACACCTCTACATAGAAAGAGATGAGAAAAAAAGAGAATCTTTTAGAAATAAGATAGCTAAAATTAATTCTAATCGGTTGATATATATAGATGAAAGTGGTTTTGATGAAAAACTAAAAAGGGATTATGTAAGAGCACCACGAGGGGAGAAAGTTGTCGTTGATATAAAGGGTAAAAAAGCAAAAAAGCAAAGAGGATTAATATTATAGCAGGGCTATCTAATTATAAGCTGATTGCTCCTTTTATATTTGAAGGATATACAAAAGCGGTATTATTTAATAAATGGCTAAAAGAATTTTTACTTCCTATTATTCCTGAAAAAAGTATTATTGTTATGGATAATGCTTCTTTTCATAAATCAAAAGAAACACAAGAATTGATTGAAAACTCAGGATGTGAGTTACTATTTTTACCTCCATATTCTCCTGATTATAATCCTATTGAAAATTATTGGGCAATACTAAAATCAAAAATTAGAAAAATTCTTCCAGATATTAAAGATATTTCAAGTGCTATTGAAATAGTGTTTAAAATATAATAATTAATTTAAATTGGAAATACTGTAGTAGAATATACTGCTAAATTTATCTCCCACAAAAAAACCCCGCTTTCCCACCACCATAAGCAATGAAAAAACAGGGTTTTAATAAAGTCAAAAAATAACTAATTTAGTTTTAAACTAATGACTTTCTTTCGGTGTTGCTTGAGGTAACACACTTTGTGGTCGGTTTTGTTTCGCTTGCATCTCATCAAACCAAAGATCATGATGCTGTTTAGCCCATGTCTCATCAACATAACCTGTGATCATCCCTTCTAAAGAACCTTCACTTCCAATAGTTGCAATATAAATATGCCCTATCGCAAATGCGATCCATATGATACTCAAACTTGCATGAAGTAAATGTGCAAGCTGTAACTCACCGCGTGTTTGCCCAAAAATGGGGTAACTCATAAATAAGCCAGCAGCACAGACAACACCACCAATAAAGAAGATTGCCCAGTACCACATTTTTTCCCCAGCATTCACACGTCCAGAGCTTGGGTGACCATTACCAATAATACCGCCCCCTTTTAAGAACCACTGAATATCCACTTTTGAAGGAATATTATCCCATAACCACATTAGCAACATAATAACTAACCCCCCCGTAAAGAAAGGACCTAGATAGTTATGCCATGTTTTCGCCAACCCAGCATAAGCAGCAAAAGACTCCTTACCAAACAAGGGAATCAAGGCATATTTACCAAATAATAAACTTAAGCCTGATAATGCCAACACCAAAAATAAAATAGTGACGAACCAATGGATAAAACGTTCAAACACATTCCAACGCGGAACTAATACCCCAGTACGCGCCTCTTCTAAACGAATCCGCCCACGCACTAAGAAAAATAAGCCAATGGCCGCAATCACACCCAGTAATAACCAAGCACCATAAGTAGCTATTGGACCATTACGCAATTGTCGCCAATTTTGCCCACTGCTTTGAATGAACACACCGCCAGCAGGATGATCCTTAATAGCGGTATAACCTTCTGTACCACCGCGTACCTCACGCCAATAATCAGCACGAGGGTTAGTCGCCTCGGCTGTTGCCCCTGCTTCCGCTGCTGCATACTGCACAGGGAAAAACGACAACACAGCCAATAAGCTGAGTAAATGAAAAATAAACCAACGCTGTTGAGACATAAACGTTCCCCTTTAACGATCCGTTTGGACTTGCGTGAAACGCTTTGCAAGCTGCTCAACATCAACATGCCGATCATCCTGCTTGCCCTGATAGACACCTTGTTCATGAAGTGCCAACTGCTGTGGATCTTCATAACAACCACTAAGCAACAACAGCCCAGCACACAGTATAAAAAACTGTTTCATAATGAATTATCCTTTATACGCTGTGCCCCAGCCCCAAACGTCTGATTTACCACCACGACGGGCAACACGTTTGCGGTATAAATCAGCCACTAAATTACCATCCCCTGCTAACAGAGCTTTGGTTGAACACATTTCAGCACATAAAGGTAATTTACCTTCAGCTAAACGGTTATTCCCATATTTCTCTTTCTCAGCAGCAGAACCATCTTCTTCAGGGCCTCCAGAACAGAAGGTACATTTATCCATTTTACCCTTCGCGCCATATTGCCCTTCTTGTGGGTATTGGGGTGCGCCAAATGGGCAGGCGTAGAAACAGTAACCACAACCGATGCATAAATCTTTATCATGTAAAACCACACCATCATCCGTGGTGTAGAAACAATCAACAGGACACACCGCCATACACGGCGCATCAGTACAATGCATACACGCAACGGATAAAGAGCGTTCACCCTTTTCACCATCATCTAAGGTGATCACACGACGGCGGTTAATGCCCCACGGTACTTCATTCTCATTTTTACACGCTGTAACGCAGGAGTTACATTCGATGCAACGTTCACTGTCACAAATAAACTTCATTTTAGCCATGACGGTTACTCCCTAATTAAGCTGCGTAAATCTTACAAATAGATACTTTGGTTTCTTGCATACACGTAACGGGGTCATACCCATAAGTAAAGGCCGTGTTACATGCTTCCCCTAAGACATACGGATCAGAACCTTCAGGGTATTTGTAACGGCGATCTTCCCCTTGGAAATGCCCTGCAAAATGGAACGGCATAAAGACCACACCTTGTTCAACACGACGGGTTAACATCGCTTTTACACGGATACGGCTGCCTTCTGGTGATTCCACCCATACCATGCCACCATCTTTCACTTTGTAAGTGTTGGCATCAGCAGGGTTAATTTCTACAAACATATCTTGTTGTAATTCAGCTAACCACGGGTTAGAACGGGTTTCTTCTCCACCCCCTTCATACTCCACTAAACGTCCACTGGTCATAATGATAGGGAACTCATTAGAGTAATCTTTGGCTTGAATAGATTTGTAACGCGTTGGTAAACGGTAAAGGCTCTTACGATCATCGTAAGTTGGGTATTTTTCAACCAAGTCACGGCGGGTGGTGTATAAAGGCTCACGATGCACAGGTACAGGATCAGGGAATGTCCAAACAACAGCCCGTGCTTTAGCATTACCAAATGGGGCACAACCGTGTTTAATGGCGACACGCTGAATACCACCTGATAAATCTGTTTTCCAGTTTTTACCTTCAGCAGCGGTTTTCTCTTCAGCAGTTAACTCATCCCACCAGCCTAGTTTTTTCAATAAGGCAGCGGTGAATTCTGGATGCCCGTCTTCAATTTCAGAGCCTTTATTGTAAGTTCCATCAGCTAATAAACTCACGCCATCACGCTCTACACCAAAACGAGCACGGAAGGTTAGCCCCCCATCGGCAACAGGTAAACTATTATCATAAAGTACATGGGTTCCAGGGTGTTTCTGCTCTGCTGTTCCCCAACATGGCCACGGCATACCGTAGACTTCATTATTAAGCTCGCCGCCTTCACCACGTAAACTGGTAGTATTAAATTGTCCCCAGTTTTGTTGATGCGCTTTTAAGCGTTCAGGGCTTTGTCCTGTGTACCCAATCGTCCACATTCCACGGTTAAACTCACGGGTGATATCTTCTGTTAATGGCTCTTCACCATTCACCTTAATGTTTTTAAACATTTCATCTGCGAAACCTAGTTTTTTCGCAAACTTGTACATGATGGTGTGATCAGATAAAGATTCAAATAATGGATCAATCACTTTATCACGCCATTGTAAAGAACGGTTTGATGCAGTGACAGAACCGTAGTTTTCAAATTGAGTACAAGCTGGAAGCAAGTACATATTATCAGTACGATCTTGCATCACAGCCGTTGCAGTTGGATACGGGTCAACCACAACAAGTAGGTCAACCTTCTCCATGGCTTTTTTCATTTCTACCCCACGGGTTTGACTGTTCGGCGCGTGTCCCCAGAACACCATCGCACGGACATTGTCTTTTTGTCCCATAAGGTCTTTATTTTCTAACACGCCATCAACCCAGCGGGAAACAGGAATCCCTTTGGTATTCATGACAGGAACAGGTTTGCCTTTTGATTCTTCATAACTTTTGTCATCAAAACGCCCTTTGATCCAATCATAATCTAAGTCCCAGACTTTAGACCAATGCTTCCACGCGCCAGCAGATAAACCGTAATACCCCGGTAAAGTATTCGCTAATACCCCTAAATCCGTTGCGCCTTGTACATTATCATGTCCACGGAAAATATTCGTTCCCCCGCCTGATACACCCATGTTTCCTAACACTAATTGGAAAACACAGTAGGCACGGGTATTGTTATTCCCTGTAGAATGCTGTGTTCCACCCATACACCAAATAAAAGTACCAGGACGGTTTTTCGCCATGACTTCAGCCGCTTGTTTGGCATCAGCTTCAGGTACACCTGTCACACGTTCTACTTCATCAGGTGTCCATTTTGCCACTTCTTTACGGATTTCATCGATACCATAAGTACGTTGTTTAATAAAGTCTTTATCTTCCCAACCATTTTCAAAAATGTGCCAGATCATACCCCAGATTAAGGCAACATCTGTCCCTGGGCGTAGACGTAGATAATGATCAGCATGGGCAGCAGTACGGGTAAAGCGTGGATCGATAACTATCATTTTCGCGCCACGTTCTTTTGCACGGAAAATATGTTGTAATGACACAGGATGCGCTTCAGCAGGGTTTCCACCAATTACTAGGATGGCTTTACTGTTATGAATATCGTTGTAGGAATTGGTCATTGCCCCATATCCCCACGTATTGGCAACCCCTGCAACCGTGGTGGAGTGACAAATACGCGCCTGATGGTCAACGTTATTCGTTCCCCACATAGCGGCAAATTTACGGAAAAGGTAGGCTTGTTCATTACTGTGTTTAGCAGACCCTAACCAGTACACAGAATCAGGGCTGGATTCTTTGCGGATTTGTAATAATTTATCGCCGATTTCTTCAACCGCAACATCCCATGATACACGTTGCCATTTCCCATCGACTAACTTCATAGGATATTTTAGACGACGTTCCCCATGACCATGTTCTCTGACAGATGCCCCTTTAGCACAATGCGCCCCAAGGTTAAATGGGTGATCAAAAGCAGGTTCTTGCCCTACCCATACCCCATTTTGTACTTCTGCAATAACACCACAGCCCACAGAACAATGGGTACAGATGGTGCGTACTTTTTTAATTTCACCCTTAGCATCAGCAACTTTTGTTGCACTGGCTTGTTGGATGGTATGCGGCGCAAGGCTAGCAGCAGCGGCTAAGCCCCCGACACCTAAGCCTGATTTTTTTAAGAAACTACGGCGATCCAAAGTATTTGGTGCGGTAGTCTGTCCTGCTGGTTGGCGTTTTGTTAATTTCATAAAAGTATCCTCGCCTCCTCTCTTAATCTTCTAAGGTGCGGTAGTAAGCTTGAATATGATCGGTGACATGATAGCCCTGTTTATTTTGTTCAGAGCTAGCTGGCGTGGATGTGATGATTTCATCAGCGTGTGCGCGACTTAAAATTGTTGCCGCACCCCCTGTTAAAACCAAGCCTTTTAAAAATTGGCGACGTTGTTTTTCTGTACTCATGATAAGCTTCTCTCCTTTATCAAGCAGCAGATGGTCAGTAAGGAGTCATTTATTAGCGTTGCATTGTAAATGCTTGTTGTTCTAGTGACATAAAATAATAGCCTAAATGTCCCACACTGTGATAGAACTTGGCGGTGTTGGCATGTTGTAAATCAGTGAAAAATTTCATGATCCACGGGGCAAGATGGGTCGCAAAAAAATGGGCTTGTTGTTCAGCACTATATTGATGCGGGTGGGTAATTAGATAATTCATGGTCTCACATAAACTGGCAACATGATCTTCTGGATCAGAAATCGATTCATCACGCTGTAAACCCAGTTTTTGTAAATCTTGACGCAATAGTGCTAAAGGTGTGTCCATTAACATCCCTGTCATATACCATGAAGAATAAGGAACGAGTTCCCCACGTCCTAAACCAATAAATAATTGGTAAAACTCATCTTCAATACTGGTCATAGATGTGTGCTGTGCAGCAAGTTTAACCCCAGCCCACGCTGATAACATATTTGAATGCTGTTGTTGTACGTCAATATCTAACGCCTGTAATAGCGTCAGCAATTCTTGACTGGGAGCTTGATACAACAAATTTGCAAACAAGGCATAAATATCAGCACGGTTTTGTTCTTCTTCTGTCAAACGAGGTGACTGCACCGTCTCACTATCCATAATCGTACCTCTTAAAAAAGTAGGATAAAAAGCAATAACTAGACCGTTGTGATACAGAATGCAATGTGAAAAAAGCATAAAAATGACTAATGAATTATTACCGCAAGAAAATAAATACAGTGATATGGTGCATTTTGTCCTTAGGTATGAGTCATTTATACCGTACTAAATCAGTCTACTTTGTATTTTGTGATAATTGAGTAGATAGTTTTTAGAACATATCTTTTACACGACAATCTTCACACATTTGCAAACGCTTGAGTGCATCACCCTGAAACATGGAATGATTACGCAATTTTTCTGTCATATGCTGAATCATTTTTTCTGTTCCAAAAGGTTTTTGGCAGCTAATGCAATGAAATGGCTTTTCTTCATGTAGCACTTGTTTTTTCTTGCGCGTCTCACTCTCATAACTATAGCTGGCTTGGCATGATAATGCTTGCTCAGGACAAGCGGTCACACACAAACCACACTGTACACAGCTATGTTCAATAAAAGCCAGTTGCGGAATATCCACGCCATCTTTTAATGCATAACTGGGGCAAACGTTGACACAGGAGTGACATAGCGTACAGGTCTCTGTATTAATATTAAGATAACCAAAAGGGGCACCTGCACTTAAATCTGTGCGTTCAACAGGTGTTGGTGCGTGTTGATAAAGGTGATCAAGTGCAAATTCAATTACTGTACGTTTATCTTTCATACCTGTATAACGCGCAGGAGGGCGATCTAATACAGTTGATGTACTGAGTGCTGCAAGCTTATCACTATGTTGTGCTTGAATAGCAGTGATAGGGTAACCCAATGGCGTAATCAATTGCTGGCTGTAATCAATTTGGGTTTGCAAAGTGGTTAGGACACGTGGCGCGGTGTAATCACTATAGAGTACAACCACCTGTTGCGCGCCATAAGCTAAACAACTTAAATAAGTTTCCATCCCTACTGCGCCCACTTCTTCAATAAAGATAGGGAGTACTGTTTCAGGTAAGGTAGGAAGTTGTGCACGTAGTGGCTCTACACTGGATTCATCATAAAATAAAATCTGTACAGTTTGCTCACTGTGGTGGCGGAAGGTATTAATAATACAACGTAGTTTTTCTAAAAAATCATCAAGCGGGGGGTAATTATAGGTAATCGCCCCCGTTGGACAGGTGGTGGCACAGCTGCCGCCCCCTTGGCATAAATTAGGATTGACCTCAATTTTTTCACCAATAGAAATAATGGCATCGGTAGGGCAGGCATTAATACATTGCTCACAGCCTTTTTGTCCACTGCTGCTGTGTGCACATTGTTCACTGTTATAGTGGAAGTATTTTGGCTTATCAAACTCCCCAATCATCTCAGGTAAATCTTGTAAACATTGCTCTAGTTCGTCTTCATTTTGTGGCGCGTAATAGCCTAAAGGGGGAATTTCAGCAGTAAATAAGGCTGTTTTACTGATGTTCAACACCAAGTCAAATGCTTTTGTTGGATAAAATTTTTGAATAATAGAAGCTCCCGCTTCTGTACAGGCATCAAAATGTCCCAAATGGGCACTATTAAAATGAATGGCATTGTTATGTGTGGGATAACTACAGGTGGTATTCTCTGCATCAGGGGCACTGATCACACAGTGTAAAAAAGGGGCAAGCTGAGCAACAATTAATGCTGCCTCAGCGACAGAATCTGCATAGACTAATAAATAGCCTTTTGATTGAAAAGCAACGATAGACGTAGCTGTAATACTCACCTCTTCGCCTGCTTTGAGTGCAGCAAGACGTGCATTTGATTCGGGTGTATTGGTATGAAGTAAACAATCTTCAATCAAATCCATAAAAAAGTACCATTTTTGGTTGAGGGTGTGGAGCGAGTGAGAACGAAATATTATTATATTGTTTTATGATGTTTTTTTATTTTCTAATAGAACAGAAAAATACCATAGTTAGCACTTGTCTGCTGTACTATTAGTGTAATTCATAGCAAAGTAATCAAGTATCACTAAAATTTATTTGTTGTCTGCTGGAATATGGAGGCATGACCCACCACTATACAGTTCACCCTATTATAAATTTTATTTAATTGGCATTTACAATCATGAGTAGAAAAAAAAGAATTATTATTGGTATTACTGGGGCAAGTGGAATTGTATATGCTGTACGTGTATTAGAAGCTCTTAATCAAGAGGAATTTGAAGTTCATTTAGTAATGAGTACATGGGCAAAAAGTACCTTGCAACTTGAAACAGATTACTCATTAGATTATGTCACTTCTTTGGTTGATGTTGTGCATCATCCTAAAGATATGGCGGCGAGTATTGCCAGCGGTTCTTATTTAATTGATGCGATGGTGATTGTACCCTGTAGTATGAAAACTTTAGCAGGAGTTGCGATGGGCTATGCAGATAATTTAATCGCTCGAGCGGCAGATGTGTGTTTAAAAGAAAAACGTCGTTTAGTGATTGTGGCGCGTGAAACGCCTTTAAGTGAGATTCATTTAGAAAATATGCTAAAACTGGCAAGAATGGGGGCGATGATTGTCCCACCAATGGTGGCATTTTATCATAAACCTGAAAATTTAGATGATGTGATTAATCATACTGTTAGTAAAATATTAGATAGTTTATCTATTGAAAACGAGTTGTCGCCTCGTTGGAAATCAGAGTAATAGAAGGGAAATTTTACTAATAAATACAAGTGGCGTTGTCATGCAACGCCTTAGTATGGTTCTATACGATTTAGACAAAGCTGAATTGATTTGTAAGGTATTTTATACTGCAACAGGTGCTTTTATCACAGGGTCATGTTGGTAGTTTTCAATACTAAAATCATCAAATTGATAACTAAAAATATCACTGGGGCAGCGTTTTATTTTTAATTGTGCTAAAGGGTGTGGCTGGCGGCTTAATTGTAAATTCACTTGCTCTAAATGATTACTATAAATATGCACATCTCCCCCTGTCCAAATAAATTCCCCGACATCAAGATTGCATTGTTGTGCCACCATATGTGTGAGTAATGCATAACTGGCAATATTAAATGGTACCCCTAAAAATACATCACAAGAACGTTGATAGAGTTGGCAAGATAATTTGCCGTTGGCAACATAGAATTGAAATAGCAGGTGACAAGGCGGTAATGCCATCTGTTCCACTTCTCCCACATTCCATGCACTGACTAATAAACGCCGTGAATCAGGATTTGTTTTAATTTGCTGAATTAATTGGCTGATTTGGTCAATTTCCTCTCCTGAAGCACACTGCCATGACCGCCATTGTTTCCCATAAACTGAGCCTAAATCTCCCTTTTCATCTGCCCACTCATCCCAAATACGTACCTTATTTTCTTGCAAATATTTAATATTTGTATCACCACTTAAAAACCAAAGCAATTCATGAATAATAGACTTGGTATGTACTTTTTTGGTGGTGACCAGTGGAAATCCATCGGCAAGATTAAAACGCATTTGATAACCAAATACTGAACGGGTACCTGTACCTGTGCGATCAGTTTTTTCTGTACCATGATCTAAAATATGCTGGAGTAATGTTAAATATTGTTTCATGGTGTTTATCAACTAGCGAGGGCTGTCACATGCCCACTCAAACGGATCAGAATAAAAACAATCTTCTTTTAAACCTGCATTAATAAAGCTTTTATGGGCGGCACTGACCATCACAGGCGGGCCGCCTGCATAGATTTCATGATTCATTAATTCAGCAGTATCTTGAAGTACCGCTTCATGGACAAAACCTGTGCGCCCTGTCCATGCATCATCAGCTTTAGGCTCTGATAAAACAGGAATATAAGTAAAGTGTGGATACTCTGCTGCCCATTGCTGCGCTAATTCTTCCATATATAAATCTTCACGGCTACGCACTCCCCAATAAAGGGTCATAGGACGTGTTACATTATGCTCTAATGCATGTTCGATAATCCCTTTAATAGGAGCAAAACCTGTTCCCCCTGCAACAAAGATAATCGGCAAGTCTGAATCCATGTTTAAAGTGAAATCACCAAAAGGGGCTTCAAGACGTAAAATATCTTTTTCTTGCATACCATTAAAGACATTTTGAGTAAAACCCCCATCAGGTACATAACGAATATGTAATTCTAAAAATTCATCATGATGGGGGGCATTAGCAATAGAAAAACTACGTCTACGCCCATCTGAAAGTAAGAAATCTAAGTATTGCCCTGGTAGAAATTGTAAACGCTCATTACGTGGCAGCTTTAAAAACAATTGCATCACATCGTGATTTAATTTTTGCATTTTTTCAACACGACAAGGCAGGGCTTTAATACTCACTTGCTCAGCACGCTCAATTTCTCGTACTACTAATTCAACATCACTGCGTGCATAAGCTTGACACAAAAGTACTTCATTATCATCAAAGTTGCTATCTTGTGGGGTGTAGCCTTCTGCATAGCCAGCATCCCCTTCAATAACAGTGGCTTTACATGAACCACATCCGCCACTACGACACCCATAAGGCAATGTATGCCCTTGTTTTAATGCAGCATCTAAAATCGTTTCATTTTCATCGACTGTAAATTGATGACCGCTGGGTGATACTGTGACGGTATAAGACATTGTGTAATTTTTCCCTAAAGTTCAACAGATATAAACTGCAGTGGTTGCGGTGATTAAGATAAATGACAGCTTATGATTTATCAAAATACTTTTATATATAGAGATGCGTATCTGTTTTGGTTATAGCAATAGTAGGTAAACACCCATTAATTCTTTTTATTTGTACAAAATACCAGCCGCTCATTTTTCATACATTTTAATTCTATGTGATAGAAAATGAATGGAAAAAATGATGGGTATGTTGTCACAATGGAGGTGTTTTTTTGAGATATAAATAACCGCAGCATTATAGGCTGGCACTCCTAAAAAGGCAAACACTATAAACGTGTGATGAGTCTTCCTTTTTTTATTATTTTATAAATAATTACCATGTAAAATATAACATTAATTTTTTCAAAAAATAGCCCTCCTTTTATTTCTTATAAACCCTCTTTTAATTTAATTATATCGAATAAAAAAATACCTGCCCTCTTATATAAAAAATAAATATAAAACTATTTTCTTTTTTATTCATAGCCTTAAATGACAGTTTTTATTTTTTTATGTCTAAGGTTTGACAAAGTTTCATTTTAATACTAAGATAGTCTTAAAGTAAAACTAAGTTAAGAAGTTATTTTTTAATACCTGTTTTTATACCGTGTAGCACACAACAAAGAGGGCTATCTCATGAACTTACATTTTTTGATTATTGATCCTCAAAATGACTTTGCTCACCCACAAGGTAATTTATTTGTTCCTAATGCGGACAAAGATGCTGAACGTTTAAGTGCGATGTTAAAACGCCATGAAAGCAAGATAGAAGATGTGCATATCACATTGGATACCCATCATTTTGTTGATATCGCTCACCCTATCTTTTGGGTCGATACACAGGGGAAACACCCTGCACCTTTTACATCAATTACTGAAACGGAAGTGTTAGAAGGGAAATGGCGTGCCACTCATGCAGGCTGTCAAGAGCGTGCTTTAGCTTATGTGAAAGCATTAGAGAATAGTGGACGCTACGCGCTCACAATTTGGCCACCCCATTGTTTAATTGGGCAACATGGACACAATATTGTGCAACCTTTAGTAGACGTATTAACAAGTTGGGAAAATCAATTTGCAATGGTGGATTATGTGACAAAAGGCTCAAATATGTGGACAGAGCATTATAGTGCTGTTCAAGCTGATGTACCTGATCCAGAAGACCCCAGCACTCAATTAAATACCAGTTTAATTGATACCTTACAACAGGCTGATTTGATTGCTTTATCAGGGCAGGCCTTATCACATTGTGTTGCCAATACAATTCGTGATATTGCCAATAATTTTGGTGATGAAAATATCCAAAAAATGGTATTGATTGAAGATACCAGTTCTTCTGTTGCAGGGTTTGAAGAATTAGGAGAGCAGTTTGTTGCAGAAATGACGGCACGTGGAATGCGTACCGCAAAATCACATGAATTCTTAGTATAAAGGAGCACGTCATGCCTAAGTTAAACGCAATGCAAACCTTAAATGTGGCAGGAAATGGGAATTTTCAATTTTCTGCTATTCGTACTGATAAACTGGGTGCCTGTGAATATACTTTAGTCACGATTGTAGTCGATATCAGTTCCAGTGTCACAGGGTTCAATAATGAATTATTAGCGTGTATTCAAGCGATTATTGGAGCCTGCCAACACAGCCCACGCGCTGAAAATTTAATGGTACGTTTATTGACCTTTAATAGCCAACGTGATGAAATTCATGGCTTTGTACCCTTAACTCAAATTGATCCTGCTACTTATTCCCCCCTAAAGTGCCGTGGAGCAACGGCTTTATATGATGCGTGTTATGATGCGATTGGTGCAACCAATACCTATGCGACCCAATTATTTCAGCAGGATTTTTCAGTCAATGCCGCAGTATATATTCTGACAGATGGGCAGGATAATGTATCTAATACCAATGCGGAAGATGTGGCAAAACAAGTTACCCAAGCATTACGAGCTGAAATGTTAGATTCTATTACTACTATTTTAGTCGGTGTGAATACAGCAGATGGCAGTGCATCAGGGTATTTGCAAATCTTTAAAGATGAAGCCAAGTTAGATCAGTTTATTGATATTGAAAATGCAACTGCTGATACCTTGGCAAAATTGGCGGCTTTTGTGAGTAAAAGTATTCAAGTGCAAAGCCAATCACTGGGAACAGGTCATGCACCTAAAAGCTTAAGCTTTTAAATGCATGATATGAGCTCTATTTCTTATTCAGCAGGGCGTGCTGCTTTTTTTGCCCCTAAACCATAAGGTGGTGGGGCAAGCTGCGCAATCACTGATAATAAACGGCTAAATTCTGCTTTAGGCTTTGCACCAAAAATAGGGTCTTCATGCGCTGTAAACGCAGCATTAATAGTTTCCCAATCTTCAGCGGTTAAATGTTTCCATGCCATCGGTAACACTGTATTTTCTTCTTTGTGCATGTGATCCCACTCAAACTGGTAGTAATCATCAACTGCTGCTTGAAAAGCAGGAAAAGCTTCTTTTCCCTCTTTTTCATAGGCTAAAATAGTGTCATGCAACCGCTGTACAAAATCTTTGCCTTGTTGATGCTCTTCTTCTAATTCACTAATAATGGCTTCAGCTTCTGCATGGCGTTGTCGTAAGGCTTTATATAAATAGTCATCTTCTTTGGGGTGATGCATTTGGTATAGAAAGGAGTTTAAGTAATCCAATATAAGGTGGAAAATTTCAAAATCAGGTTGGGCAGCCCCTTTCTCAATATCTTCAACCATGCTATGAAAACAGGTTAATAGTGCGCTCAGGCTGCGGTGCTCTGCTTGAATAATTTGAATTGCTTTTGCCATCATTTATTCTCTTTTATAACAAAACAAATGACCTATGATCTTAGAAGCTCACAGGCAGGAAGAGACCACTATCATATGGGGCAATACTTGATTATATGCCGCTCCCAGTTAGAATCATGTATAACATTTATACCCATTCATATACTAGAATAGCACTCAATCATTAAGTTATTGTACGCATGGCTTATTTTTCCTCCAAATTAGACAAATAGATGCATAAGGGAGGTGGGTAATAGTGGTTTTCCAACACATTCACATTAACATATTACAAAACCCAGTTAGGTTTTATAGGTAAATATGGGGAGTATTCCAAGAGACAGGTTATTGTTTTTATTTAATTACATTTGGTGGTTGTTCGATACAGAATGTCTATATCTATAATGAAGTATGAATTTATTCATCTGATAGGTCAAGTAAAGGAAGGGCTATTTTAATAGAATTAAGAAGTGTATTAACAGATTCCATCAACAATATAAAAATATGTTGTTTTGCTAATAAGCAGATAGGCAGTATATTACAAAAATTTCCTCTTAAAAATAACCTGAATAAAGTTAGTTTTTTTAGTATTATAAGGTTTTTAGCTTCTTAATATTTTAAAAACCATCATATTTAATAAAAAAACTCTTTCCAAAGTTGATAGGTTATATTCTGAGTTAACAATGCAGCTCAGTAATATGATTTTGTTACTATCCCTAACATTCTCTGCAATTCATAAAAACAGTTTTATCTTGTTTATTCTCAGTAGTAGTTTATTGCTTTTAGCACTATTACAAACAGTATTAAAACGCATCATACCGCATATTTATATAAAGGATAAAGTGCTGTTTATTCATAAATTTATTTTCTGGAGGCCCTATAAAATAGGTATAGATCAAATTAATAATATTAAATGTATTAAAGAAACAAATTATCCAGATCCTAAGATAAATAGAATTGATAAGCTAAATAAAATTGAATGGTATAAATTTATATTTTATTTAAAAGATGGCACAACAATCATTACATCCCTAAAACACAAAATAATGAATGATGTAATGCAATTCAACAGTTTTTACAGCAATATATAACACATTATTTTCCACTTCCTCCTACCCCAAGACCTTCATTGATTGCAGTTATTTTTCTAAGTACACTGCTCGTATTTGCAGGGGGGGTTAATTTATGTTGTTAATGATATTTATCAACAAATATTAATTGTAATATACCTGATAATATTTTACTTTTTTATCATAAATAAGCACTATGAATATATAAAATTCAACTCTATAGTAGATAGCTTAATATTCCCTGGAATTATATTGGTATTTTATGTGCATGTAAGTATTGCTTATTATTCTCTTTAGAAGAAGGTTAAATAAGGTTTCAGAGATTTTTTCTCCACTATTAGAAACGGTTATAACTAAATATTTATTTGTTTTAATATTTATACTTGGCAATCCCTTTTCCTGCTAACATATCAGCAATTTCATTTTCACGGTGTCCACTATGCCCTTTCACCCATTTCCATTCTACAGTATGTATTTTGGTTGCTGCCTCTAAACGCTGCCATAAATCAGCATTTTTTACCGCTGCTTTTTTGCTGGTACGCCAACCATTTTTTTTCCAGTTTTTAATCCACTCTGTGATACCTTTGCGTACATACTGTGAATCAGTGGTTAAAATAACACGACAAGGGCGTTTTAAGTTCTCCAAAGCTTGTATAGCTGCCATCAGCTCCATACGATTATTTGTTGTCTCTTTTTCACCATCAAATAAGTGCTTTTCTTTTTCACCATAACGTAATAATACCCCCCAACCACCTGCCCCTGGATTTCCCGAACAACCACCATCTGTAAAGGCTTCAACTGTTTGTAAGGTTTCTTTTTTTGTCATTTTTTGCTCTTTAGCTTGGGAAGGGGTGTATGCAGCAGGGGCTTCTGCAATATGAGCAGCTTGAGAACCAGCCCCTTTTCCTGTCATGGCTAAATATACTTCAGCAAGGATTTGTGCATCAAGCAATGCACCATGTAGTTCACGTTGTTGATTATTAATTTGATAACGTTGACATAATGCATCAAGATTATTTTCTTGTTTAGGGTGTAAGCGGCGAGCAAGAGGTAGGGTATCTGTCACTTTATGGCAATAGTGTTCCAAGTTACGTTGATTCATTAAGCTCAGCTCATGATCTAAAAAACGTACATCAAATGTAGCATTGTGAATAATTAATTCAGCCCCTGCAATGAACTGTAAAAATGCCTCCATAATCTCAGCAAAAACAGGTTTATCCTGTAAGAATTTATTTGTTAAACCATGTACAGCAACGGCTTGCCGATTAACACGACAATCTGGTTTTAAATAACAGTGAAATTGTGCATCACTGACAGCCCCATTGATCAACTCTACACAGCCAATCTCAATGACACGATGTCCTTGACGCGGGCTTAATCCTGTTGTTTCGGTATCTAAGACAATTTGTCGCATGAATAATACTATTTTTTATAATGGGTGGAAGAGACCCCTGTTGGGGCAAATGCAGTTTCTTTTAGCCGCCATCTTGGTGTGATTAGCGTTAAAGGTAAGGTACGCTTTTGTGCCACAATAATATACACAGCACCAAAACGCCCCGCACAACGTTCACCAATACGTGTTAATAAAGGGAGATAGTGGCTTGATTGAGGATGGTGAAAAGGTAAAGAGAAGAAAAAACTATGATATTGAATTGGTTCTAAGCCTAATAATTTTAACCAATCACTGATACGTATACTACTTAAAAACTGTCCTGACCAAGGCGCACTGTATTTTTGAGCAAATAGCTTACGCCATATGCCCCACATACTAAATGGATTAAAGCCTATAATCATGACATGCCCATCAGGAATTAAGCTACGTGTCACTTGGTGTAAAATACGGTGTGGATCGGTTTCAAATTCTAATATATGTGGTAAAACGATGAGATCAATGCTCTCTTCAGCAAAAGGTAAATCATTCAGGTTTGCTTGCACATAAGAAAAATCAGCTTGTGGATGAGGGATGGATTGACTGACAATACAACGGTGCATGATGCGACTATTGCTGATTAAACAACCTTGTCCCACATTACCAAGCTGAACTAAATGATAACCAAAATGATGAGGCAATAAAGTATGCATGACTTGTATTTCAGCTTGCAATACATGTTGCCCTAACTTCGTTTCAAACCAACGATTAAGTTGAATCGAACGCCTTCCCATAATAAACCTGTTATGTTTTAGGATTGTTAGTATTTAACCAATCTATTTTTTTAAATGTATTGTGTTGTTCCATCGTTGATTTCCAGCGTAACAAGGCATCAGCTAATGCATCAGGTCGTACAGGTTTAGCAACATAATCGTCCATACCTGCAGCTAAACATTTTTCCCTATCACCACGTAATGCATGTGCAGTCATGGCAATAATATAAGGGCGTTGCCCCGGAGGCCAACGTTTATGAATACGCCGTGTTGCTTCTAAACCATCTAACTCAGGCATTTGAATATCCATTAACACTATATCATACACATTTTTTTCTATTGCTGATAAAGCTTCTAAACCATTATCAGCAATATCAGCACAATGCCCTAAACGTTTTAAAATTAGATTGGCTACTTTTTGATTGGTAATATTATCTTCAACTAATAAAATACGTAATGTTGTACATTCTTCTTGTTCTTCTTTATTTTTAATTGCTTGTTCTATATCAGAATTAACAGCTTTTTCTATAGCTGTATTATCTACTTTTTGCATAATGACCGTACAATGAAATGTGGAGCCTTTTTCTACTTCACTATCAACCCACAATGTACCCCCCATTAACTGACACAATTGTTTACTAATGGCTAAACCAAGCCCTGTCCCACCATGACGACGGGTAATAGAAGTATCCCCTTGGCTGAAGGAACTAAATAAAGTTTCACGCCTTTCAATGGGAATCCCCACACCTGTATCCTTAATGGAAAAATAGAGTTCAATTTTTTTTTCATCAAGTGGACGTACAGATAAAGAAAAATCAATTTCACCTATTTCAGTAAACTGTACAGCATTATTTAGAATATGAGAAATAACTTGCTTTAAGCGAGTAATATCACCGTGTAATAGGGTAGGTGTACTTTCATCAACAAGAATATTAAAACGTAAGTTTTTAGTTTGTGCTTTTTTAGTCGTTTCTTGTAATACGGGGGTAAAGGCATGTTTAAAATTGAAGGTTTCATTTTTTAATTCAAATTTTCCTGCTTCAATTTTTGAAAAATCGAGAATATCGTCAATTAAATGTAAAAATACATCCCCACTTTTATGTACCGTTTCAACTAACTCTCGTTGTTCCTTATTTAACTGAGTGTCCATTAATAAATGGCTCATTCCAATCACAGCATTCATAGGTGTTCTGATTTCATGGCTAATATTAGCCAAAAAATCACTTTTAGCACGGCTTGCTGCTTCTGCAGCCTCTTTTGCATGAAATAGTTGTTGTTCTGCTGAAGTAATATGACGAATAACAATAAAGGTAATGATCAGCCCTAATATCACAGCAGCCCCCCCAAAACTCCCCATTAACCAGTATGCATCTTTATAAGCTTGGGCAGCATCACGCTCTGCTTCATGAATAGCTTTATTCTGTAAAGAAACAAGGTGTGCCAAGGCTTCACGCACATTATTTTGAGCAGGCATTACATAATCATAAAGGTGTTTTTCTACATCAAATACTTGCTCATCAATCAAACGTTCTGCCATTTCTAACTGTAATTTTGCAGCAAGTTGTGCAAAAGTGAGTACCCGCTTTAAACTATCTTCTTCTTTTTTAGTTAAAGGCATTCCCAGTAATTTGTCACGTGCAAGCATAAAGTTGGAGGCGAGTGATTGGAATTTGATGTATGCATCATCACGTTCAAAAGGATCGGAAACAGTGATCATTTCATGTAAGGAAATCACGCGATCACGTGCGGCATTATACATTTCAGTGGCAAGGGTCACTTTGATCGTATTATTATGAATAATGCGTTCTAAGCGTTGGTTAATTAAATCAATACGAGATAACCCCGTTAGGGTCACTGCAATCAATAAAACTAAAATAACGCCAAACCCAATGCTAATCGTATACTTGGGATCAAGTGGCTGCATGAGACTCTGTTAAACAATCTAGTTTAAATACTTGTTGCTCTTGTGCTTTACCTTTTAATGAAACGGGTTCTAATGCTTCAATATGACCTAAGTCATCTGTATTCCCTAGGGCGTTATAAATAGAAGTAGATAGAATGATTTCCCCTCGTTTTGCTAAACTTACTAAACGGGAGGCGACATTTACCGTATCACCAATAACAGTATAGTTCATATAATTGGGTGAGCCGACATTCCCTACAATAATTTCACCTTTATTAATACCAATCCCTAAGCCCACATCAACTTGATACGTGGTTTTCCATATATCATATAAACAATTAAATTCCTGCTGCATGGTAATCGCAGCATTGACTGCACGCTGTGATGCATCATCTTGATAAAATGGCACACTAAAGCCAATTAATAAACAATCCCCAGCCATATTAAAAATGGTGCCATCAAAGCGATAACCCACTTCTGTTAACATCGTGAAAAATTCATTTAATAAGCTAACAACATCCCGTGGTTGCAGCATTTCTGACATGGCTGTAAAACCACGTAAATCAGCAAATAATATTACTGCATCCTGACGATTTTTTTGGTCAGCAAGTGTGATTTCTGCTTTATCAGGATGAATTAAAATTTCATCCACTAATTTAGGAGAAACATAACGTTTGAACATACCTTTTAAATGTTCTTTTTGTGCTTCTTCTAACTGGGTACGGGTTTGCTCATAACGTAATAAAGAACGTACTCTTGCAATCAATTCTTCACGATTAATTGGCTTAGATAAGAATTCATCCGCGCCTGCTTGTATACCTTTAATGCGATCTTGTTGTCCTTCTAATGCAGTAATTAATACCACAGGGGTTAATACACTTTGTTTACGCTCTTTAATACGTAAACAGACTTCAAAGCCATTCATCCCCGGCATCATCACATCAGATAAGACAATATCAGGTGATTTTTTAATGACTAAATCTAATGCATCTTCACCTGAATTAGCAGTGAGAACAGTGTAGCCTTCTTCTTTTAAATAAGTGCTGACTAATAAGGTATCGTAAGGTTGATCATCTACAACTAAAATAGTCACTGAACTTGGGTCTTGATCGTGCATAAAGAGCGCGATATCAGAGGGTAGTTCATCTTGTCCTGTTTGCAAGCTGTCTTCTAAATTTGAACTATCAATTAAATAATTATTTAAAGGGCGGATTTCAGTAGGTAACTGAGCCACTAAATCATGGTTATCTTCTTGACCTGTTAAACGTGCTAAAGCAAGTTGTACATGTGTATATTCATAGTTCAGCTGAGTTACATCTGCATCAATATGACTAATATCCTCAGATTTTCCTTGCTGCTCTAAACGTAATGCAATTTCTGCTAATTTTCCAGCACCAAGGTTTGCACTACTGGATTTTAATGTATGAGCTATTGTTGCTATTGCTTCAGCATCATGGGTTGCCAAGCCTTCTTGTAAATTACTGATTAACTCTTTTGCATCTGTTTGATAGGTTTCTACCAATTCTTGAACAATTTCAGGCTCATCTTCACCAATTAATTCTATTAACGTTGTCTTAATAGAATGTTCTATTTCATCAATATAATCATGATTAATAGAGGTACGTTGCCCCTCTACATCACTTAATGTATCTTCAGCTAAGGTTTTATTTAATTCTGTATCTTCAGGAGCTTGGTTAATAATATTTAATAGCACATGATCAACAAGTGCATATTCTTTTTCAATCATATCAACAAGGGATAAACCTTGTTCTAAAGTTTCCTTTTTACTATGTTGCTCAAGTTGTTGGCATAGTTGTGCTAAACGGCTTGCACCTAAATTAGCACTGCTAGATTTTAAACTATGTGTATGATAAGCAACGGCTGTTGTATCATGGGTGTGGGCACTTTTTACAACCTGTTTTAGTAGCTCACTGCCTTCATCACGATAGGATTGAATTAAATCAGCAATAATTTCAGGCTCATCCTCACCCACTAAAGCATATAAAGTAGCTTTAATTTCTGCTTCAATTTCACTGCTTGTTGTACTGTCATAAGTACTGAGTGTTTCATTCTCATTTGTTAATGCTGTCTTTGTACTAACAACTTCATCATTTACTGTTTCAGTATCATTTGATTCTGATTCGGAGGAATAGGGTTCGCCCGCTTTAATTTTATTGAGGACTGGCACTAAATCATTATATAAATTAATAGCTTGTTTTGTATCTTCAGCACATTGGCTAATATTACCTGTTCGCCCTTGTTTTTCTAGTTCAAAACAAAGTTTTGATAATTCCTCTGCGCCTAAACTTGCACTACTGGATTTTAAACTATGTGCTGCACGCTCTAATTTATCACTGTCTTGCTCATCTAAAGCAAGTGATAAATCATGAATTAATACATCACTCCCTTCTAAGTAGCTATCAATTAGCTCATTAACCAGCTCACCTGTATCTTCTCCAATAAGTTCATGGAATGAATTACGAACTTTTTGCTCTAATTCTGTATTAACTTCAGGTTTGGCTGCATTACTAACAGGCTGTTGAGTGACCGCTGTCTCTGTAGAGGTCGTTGTTAAAGAAACGGGGGGTTGTTCTACCACAATATCTGAAGGAGCTATATCAATGACCGTGTCATGAATAGGAGAGCGCTGTAAAGCAGCGGCTAATTCTTCAGGGCGAACAGGTTTAGTGACATAATCATCCATACCTGCAGCAATACATTTTTCACGATAGCCTCGAATTGCATGAGCAGTCATTGCAATAATATAAGGAGTACGATCAGGCCAACGTTCACGGATATGTTTTGTTGCTTCCATGCCATCCATTTCAGGCATTTGTACATCCATCAAAATCACATCATAAGATTGGCGTGCCAAGGCTTGTACCGCTTCAGCTCCATTAGAAGCCACATCTGCACTATACCCCATACGTTTCAGGATTAATAAGGCAACTTTTTGGTTTGTGACATTATCTTCTGCAAGTAGAATCCGCAATGGATGCTGTAAAGCAAGGTTTTCATGTTTTTCTATATTGGTATTATTAACGACATCATTATCGGTCAACTCTGTATTGAATAAGTTTGCTAAGCAATCAAAGAGTTGAGATGCTTTGACTGGTTTAGTTAAATAAGCAGCAAATAAACCTGTATCAATATCAGCCTGTTGTCGCCCTAAAGAGGTTAACATCACTAATGGCAATGATTGTTTATCATGAGTTTTGCGAATTTCTTGTGCAAGGGTTAAGCCATCCATTTCAGGCATTTGCATATCTAAAATTGCTAAGACAAAAGGTTCTTTATTGGCAATTTTTTCTAAAGCTTCAGCCCCTGATACCGCTTCTTCAGGTTCCATACCCCATGATTGCACTTGCAAGTTTAAAATTCGTCTATTGGTATGGTTGTCATCAACAATTAAAACACGTTTTCCAACTAAGTCCGCATGTAATAGGTTGACGTTTTCTTCTTCCATTTCAATTTGATCGGAAATGGCAGTAAAGTGGAAAGTAGAGCCTTTATTGATTTCACTTTCTACCCATAAACGTCCTCCCATTAGTTCACATAAATGTTTACTAATGGCTAAACCTAAACCTGTTCCTCCATAACGACGTGTCATGGATGCGTCGACTTGACTAAAAGAGCGGAATAGACGATCCATCCTATCTGCAGGAATTCCGATCCCAGTATCTTTCACTGCAAAGTACATTTCAACTTGATTATCAGCAAGACGATGACTGGAAACCAAGACAACAATTTCACCTTGTTCTGTAAATTTTACCGAGTTGCTTAATAAATTGACTAAAATTTGACGTAAACGGGTGACATCACCTGAAAGGTGCAGCGGTACATCTTTATCAAAAAAGGTAGCCAATTCTAGACTTTTTTCTGCTGCACGAGGAGCAACAAGATCTAAAGCTGCTTCAACACAATCACGTACATTAAAGGGGTGTTGCTCTAGTTCTAATTTACCTGCATCAATTTTTGAGAAATCTAAAATATCATTAATAAGGGATAATAAAGCATCACCACTAGTACGTACAGTTTCAACAAAATCACGTTGTTCTGTAGATAAATCGGTATCCAATAATAAACCTGTCATACCAATGACTGCATTCATTGGGGTACGGATTTCATGGCTCATATTGGCTAAGAATTCACTTTTTGTTTTATTTGCTTCTTCTGCGGCTTCTTTAGCCTCTTTTAAGTCTGAAATGGTATGTTCAAGATTTTGATTACTTTTAGATAATTCGGACGTGCGTAGTTTTACTTGTTCTTCTAAGTGTTCACGGTGGCGGGCTAACATGTCATCACGATTTTGGATCTGTGCCAACATCTCGTTAAACCCATCGACTAATAGTCCCAATTCATCACGCCCATAACGTTTCGCACGAATGCTGTAATCACTTTGTCGTGTCACTGCATCGGTGGTATCCACCAAATGTGAGATAGGTTTTGAAATAATATTTTGTAAGCGAGCAGAGAGTAAAAAGGCAATAATAAAGGAAAGAATTAAAATAATGGCTAAGATACCCGTAAATTCAAAAAGTAACTTATTAATTTTGCCTAAATCAGATTGGATATAGACGGTACCAATTTTAGAGCTATTAAAAATAATGGATTCAAACATTTCCAGTTTATCACTGGAAAAAGTGTGCTGTGTATCTTGCTGGGCGGGAAAAATAAAATCTTGTTGATCAGCACGTTTATATTGCGCAAAAATTTTACCATTATCAGTATAAATAACAGCCGCTTTAATGTGAGGCTCAACATTTAATGCTTTAAGGGTTTTTTCTGCCGAATTGGGTTCATCAAATAATAAGGAAGCTGAGGTATTAAAGCCAATAACCCGTGCCAAAATGGCATAATCACGCACCATTCCTTCACGTAGGGTATTGATCTCATTTACGGCAAAAAAGCTGGAGGCAATAATAAGAACAACCATGTTAGTCAACATGGTAATAAAGATAAGTTTACGTTTTATAGATAAATCAGCAAAGGCTTTCATTATGGCTTATTCTCGCTCCTTTTCTTCAAAAACATCTGCTAAATTAAGTAGGTTAGCATCTATTTTTAATCCAACAGATTCAGCAATAGAAGGACGAATTTCTAAGCGTATTTTATTATTACGACTAAAAAACCTTATAATACCACCGCGTATAACAAAATCTGGAATATCGCTGACTGTAAGTATGGGATATTTTTCGGTGAAACTGAAGATAGCATCTAAACGTTCTTCTTCTGATTCACTAATAAATAGGATATGACACCCCATAATATCAATTAGATTTCTGGGACGTTTGACATCTAAAGGGCGATTATTAGCTCGATGATTTTCAACAGCTAAATTAATGATACGCTCAAAAGGATCTTCACCAAAAATACATATTTCATAGGCGGTATTGCTATCTTTAAAACTTTCATCAGGCCAGAGCACAAAATTAGCAAAATTATAAAGAAATACAGCTTTTACATGATATTCTTTTGCAACCACTGCATGTGCTTTTGAGAGGGGTAGAACTGCAAGGATACAAAGTAAGAGAATGTAAGGTAATTTCAGTTGTATGCTTTGTATATTCATATAAACACTAACCTACTTACTTATTAACATACTCAATAAAATATCATGGTACATATGATAAAGGGGAAATATGGTAAATTGATTTATATTGTTATCAGTTAACATAATATATATATCATTAGTATGGGCAAAAATTATAATCAAACATAATTTAAGCAATACTCAATTGTTTTTTATAAGAAATGTATAATTTATTGTCATATTTGTTATTACATATTTTTAGTTTTATACAGTCATTTCTATAGTTAGAAAGAGGGGTTATACAGCTATTTTTAATAATATACCCTCCCTTTTTTATCATAATGTCTGATCGTATTTTAATTACGCTATAAATAATAATGTAATAACTTAATATTTATCTTCATATACACGTTTTTATTTTTATAATGGGGTAAAATATTTTAGATTATAATAGCACTGTTCAACATTTATATATAATAAATTGAGATAACAATAAAGTCATTTATCATAATATAACTAGAGAGTATTATTATACTGCTTAATTATTTTATTCTAACCATAATAAGGCATTAATACTTACAATCATTAGGAGTAATTGTTCCCAAAAATATAGTGCAATAATTTAGCCATAACCTGTTTTATCTAAAGATATGGGGTACTTTTTTTATAAAGTGCACAGAGATACCCTTATTTTGCTATAGCATAATATGTTAAGCCATTATTAAGCAAGTTATCATACAATAATAATTGTATTTATTCATAATTTGCTTTGATAGCCCATATAAATATTCTATTTTATGACTCAAGCTGATTATAATTTATGACGTTCATCTTTTTCAAAACCACATAGATTCATATCTATTTTTTTAGTTAAGCCAATAACTTTGAAAAGCTCGCCCATCTCACTTGGTAATAATAAAACTTTACTTTGTTGGGCTACTTTTAAGTAGCTTGCCGTATCACTGGGGTCATATTGGTTTAGTAAATCTGTAATACCACAGGAAAATAAGAAGTTTGCTTGATTTGTATATCCTGCAACATGTAAACCGACATCTTCTGCTGTGTGTGCAACATCACTAAAATCAACATGGGCTGTAATATCCTGTAAGCCAGCCAATATCAATGGATTATCATGTGAACGATGCTGATAATGACACATCAGTGTGCCCTCATTTCGTTGCAAATGGTAATATTCATGCTCAGGAAAACCATAATCAATCAATAAGACTAAGCCTTGCTCTATTGATGAAGCTAAACTTGTTATCCATGGTTTAATTGAGAGGTTAATTTCTGAAATATAACCTGTATCAAGTTGAGGGCGTAAACGTTCAACTTGAGTAATTAAACGCTCGCTTTCAGTGGGAACGCATTGCCACTGAAAAGCATTGTCTTCATATGATACGTAAAACTCACTAACATCTTGCGCATCTAAACGAAAACGGTGTACAGGCATTGCATCTAATACTTCATTTGCAAGAACTACACCTGAAATAGGTTGTTCAGGCATTTTTGATAACCATTCTACCTTATCAATATAATCAGGAACATGTGCTTTAATCGTATCATATTGGCGTTGTTGTAAATCCGCACTGACTTCTAAAATATAATAATTTTTAGGTAAACAGTCCCATGCTTGTAAACATTGTAGAATATGGGCAGCCATAATCCCTGTACCTGCACCAAATTCTAAAATAACACGCTGCTCATCAAGCTGATTTAAGACTTGCTGGCATTGAATCGCAAGGCATTGTGAAAATAAGGGCGAAATCTCAGGGGCAGTGACAAAATCCCCGCCAGCCCCAAATTTTCGCAAACCAGCACTATAATAGCCAAGACCAGGGGCATATAATGCTTGGGACATGAAATCTGCAAAGGTAATTTTTCCACCTGCGTGTGTTATCGCTGTTGCAATCGCATCGGTGACACGTTGACAATGCTGTGCTTCATCAGATTCAGCAGCAGGAAAAGGTAAGTTTTGCATAATATTTTGTAAAGTTAAAAATGTTAGTTAAAAGCTAAATGTTATGGAGATATCAATATGCAGCATTCATCACAACCCCCTGTTGTATTTATCACAGGCGGTGTAAAGCGTGTTGGCGCGACAGTAGCAAGGCGTTTACATGCCGAAGGAATGAACTTAGTTTTACACTATCGGCAGTCAGCAGAAGAGGCACATGCACTACAAGATGAGTTGCTTGCTCAACGTGAAAATTCTGTTTTATTATTACAAGCCGATTTAGATCATACTCCAAAGCTACAGCATATGGTGCAGCAAATCATAGCACATTATGGACGTTTGGATGTATTGATTAATAATGCCTCTAGTTTTTATCCAACTCGTTTAGGGGATGTAGATGAGCAAATATGGCTTGATTTAATGAGTAGTAATTTAAAAGCCCCTTTCTTCCTTGCTCAAGCCGCCGCACCCCATTTACAACAACATCAAGGGTGTATTATCAATATGGTTGATATTCATGCACAACGCCCCTTAGCTGGACACAGTGTCTATTGTGCTGCCAAAGCAGGATTGGTGATGCTAACGCAAAGCCTTGCAAAAGAATTAGGTAGTGTAGGGGTACGTGTTAATGCAGTGGCTCCGGGGGCCATTTTGTGGCCTGAAAATGATATAGATGATGTGGCAAAACAGCGTATTGTTTCTAATATTGCCTTAAAACGCCATGGCAACCCTGATGATATAGCTAAAACAATTCTATTTTTAATTAAAGAAGCAACTTATATGACAGGGCAAATATTGGCTGTTGATGGGGGGCGTACATTAAATCAATAATAAATATATGTGTCATAACATAAAGTAATGTTAATATTAATTTGTATATTACATATTGGCTAAAAATGAAATAGATAGCAGGTTAGCAACCATTACTCACAATAGATAAAAAAATTTATACTTGTGTTGTTAACCTGTCAATGTACAATGGCAGTTCAAATTTTAATAAATAGTATTGATGTTTTTTCATCTTAAGGAACACCTTAGTCTCAAGGTAAATGATGAATGAAATAATGCAAATAGCTTAATTTTAGCTATACCATTGATATAAATAGAATTATAACAATACAAATACATTATCAAAATATCACACAATTAAGCATTTTTTCTATAATTGTTGCTTGATAAGTATTGCCAGATAGCAAAGTGATCTCGCTATGACCCAACAACAAACACGTTCTGTTTTACCTCTTACTCTTTATGCCCATCATTTTAGTAATCAGCTTCATTACTTTGCTGATACCTTTGCAGGCATTATTGAAACAGGTGAAAATGCGCGTCATGTCGGTTTATTAACCAGTCAACAGCGTTTAATTAACTGGGTTACCATTCAACTTCCCCCTCCTCCTCAACAAGTTTTACTTTTTGGCATTGGCTCTGGGGTATTGGCGATGCAATTAGTTGGATTGGGGTATCAGGTGAGTGTTTATATTGAAAATATTGATGCTACCACTGAAGCATTAAATAGCTTTGCTAAAAAACTGACTTTATTAACAGAACTCCCCCCTACTGCTTGTTATGATGTTGCTATTATTATTGAAAGCCAGCATAGCATTGCCCCACTTGCTTTTTTTAACCAACTTTATAAACTGCTTAATCAACAAGCAAGTGTGTATCAACTTAGTAGTGTGAGTTTAAAACGTTACCACGATGATGAATTTGAGCGTTTACCACTACTTGATACCTATAAAAAGCAAATTGCACGTTGTGGGTTTCAGGTAAATGAGCCTGTGATGCTCACCGACTATATTACTGAAAGCTTAGATGATTTTGTTAAAAATATGAGTCGGCAAAAATTGTACTTATGTGAACGTTTACACTTAAGTGCACGTAACTTTACCCGCTTAGTGATTGAGTTAGAACAGCAGCGACAGCGTTATCATGATGGACGCTATGGTTATGCATTTTTACATTTTGAAAAAACTAAACTACCTCGTTGGCATACCAGTGAAGTAACTGAACAGGATCAAGCTGCCGTCAGTGGTTTATTTGCACAGGTATTTAAGCACCCTTTAAGCAAAAAAGTGTGGCAGTGGAAATATGCAGGGGAGCATGGTATGGGGACTGCCGCATGGCGAGATGGGCAATTAGTTGCACATTATGGTGGCATGGTACGGCGTATTCTATATTTTGGGCAGCCTGAAAAAGCAGCACAAATCTGTGATGTCATGGTGGAAGAAAAAGAGCGGGGCGTATTAACCCGTAAAGGGGCTTTTTTTCTATCAGGAGCCAGTTTTCCAGAGTGTTACCTAGGGCATGGCAATAATGTCTTGCTTGGCTTTGGTTTTCCCACTTATCACCATCAACGTATTGCTGAATTACTGAATTTATATACAGAAGTGGGGCGCATGGTTGAAATAACATGGCAACCCCTCACAGGTAAACCCAAGTTATTTAGTCGTATCCGCCATATCAACCCTGATAATAAGCATGACCAATCCATTGTAAACCAACTATGGCGACATATGAAAGCAGAGCTCACTAATCATATTGTGGGGATACGCGATTGGAAGCAAGTGAAATATCGTTATTTTGATCACCCTGAAAATAACTATGATGTGTTATTAATTACCCGTCGTTTTACCCGTCAACCACTAGGTGTGATTGTATTACGTCGTGAAGAGAATTTTTATAAGTTATTAGATATTATTGCACCGACTAAACACATTCCCATTATTTTAGAACAAACACGCCGTATTGTTGCCCAATGGGGAGGTGAAAAGGTGGTGTTATGGATTACAAATAATTATGCCAACTTACTCCATGAGTTAGGTGAAGCTGAAGTTAAAGAGTTAGATGTGTGTATTCCTCATTGTACATGGTACAAAGGGCAAGGACCTGATGTGGAAGAAGTCAAAGATAAATGGTTGTTACTTGGTGGTGATACTGATTTTATGTAATGAATAGCACTAAACATTGCGGTAGTCCTGCTGATCAGAAAACAATGATATCTATCAAACTGTAGCGGCGTTGCATGCAACGCTTTTCACTGAGCCTCATTCAGTTATGATTGAGCACAGCGGGATGGTTGAAAAATAAAACCTTTTTCATACTCCTCTCATAAATTCTATGAGGGTGGCTATGAATTGATGGTTGTGGAATGAATAAGATCACGAGGACGTTGCGTGCAACGTCACTACAATATATAAGAATAACAACCTCTGAGAGATCACAAATGCTCACAGCGTTTATTTGATTCTATTGCGAACTTCAGGAAATAAATTAAAAAAGCTTATAAATGGAGAGGGAAATATAAAATTCAGGCATAAAAAAAGACGTTAAAACGTCTTGGTTTTTCATATTTATTAGAATAAATAAATATGGTGCCGGCAGCATGAATCGAACACGCGACCTGATGATTACAAATCAACTGCTCTACCAACTGAGCTATGCCGGCTTTTTATATATTGTAAATCTAGCAAGAAAAATTAAGAGATGGTGCCGGCAGCATGAATCGAACACGCGACCTGATGATTACAAATCAACTGCTCTACCAACTGAGCTATGCCGGCCTTTTTATTTAACTTGTCTTATTAAGTAATCAAACGGTGGTGCCGATGAGACGAATTGAACGTCCGACCTACTGATTACGAATCAGTTGCTCTACCGACTGAGCTACATCGGCTCAGAACTACGTAATGGAGGCGGATTATAGACACCTCTGTGATACCTGTCAAGAGAATTTTTCATCTTTTTCACTTGGTAATGTTCGACTAATTAATTTAAATAATAAAATCAAACTTGTATCACTATATGCTGCCATATTACTAGTTATTATAGTCAATTTTACTGCCCGTCGTGAAATTTTTACTTGTTGCCCATCTGTGAAGTCTAAACGTTGGTGAATTTGTTTTAAGGTTAGCAATGCCATCCCTAATGCCCACAAACAAAAGCGTCGAATGCCTTGCTCTTTTTTAGGAATCAGCAAAACATAACGTAAAGCATTTGCCACATGAGTATGGGCAATAGCAACTAACCGCTCTAAACCTTGAGCAAAGGCAGGATCATGTTTCTCTGGGCTTAAGGTGCTTAAATCAAATCCTCGCTGATTAAAAACACTTTGCGGTAACCAGCAAGCTCCTCGCTGTTGATCATCCCAAATATCTTTTAAAATATTGGTCATTTGCAAGGCTTGCCCAAAAGACACTGAAAACCGTTCTAATTCAGCTCGATTTTGATTAATTTCATCAGAATAATGGCAAAATAAGCTGGTTAGCATTTCTCCCACCACCCCTGCGACGTAATAGCAATAACGGCTCATTTCTGCCACATCACGTAAACCGTTAGTATTATTATGGTGCTGCTGAAATTCCACCATACCTTGGCTCATAATCTCCACACACCGTTTTAATGCTGCTTGTTGAGGGGCATCAAAATGATGGGTAAGGCGTACTACACGCGCCGTTTGGCTAATCAGCTCTTTTTCAGCATCAGAAGTGCTAGATGATAATAAAGGTTGCAATGCGGTGGCAAAATTATCCGCAGATTCTTGTTGTCCAATCACCTCAATAAATTGCTGAGAAAAGTGTTTTTTCTGCTCAGGGCTGAGTGCAGGATCATCTTCAATCGTATCCGCAATACGGCATAATAAATAAGCATTTCCCACGACGGTATACAGGCTGGGAGGGAGCTGGGGAATAGTCAATGCAAAGGTACGTGATACACCTTCTAAAATATGTTTTTGATATGCTTCATCAGCCTCGATACAGGTCATTGGGAATACTCTTAAATACTAATTGTGGTGGCAGCAGGAAAATGATAGGGGGCAGGGTAGCCCACGGCAGTTAAATATAAACCATAAGGTGCAGCAGTGACCCCCCCTAGGGTTCTGTCTTTGTAAGCTAGCACAGTATTTGTCCAGTCAACCGCTTGCTCGCCACAGCCGATTGCCATCAGTACCCCTGCAATATTACGTACCATATGATGTAAAAAAGCATTGGCACGCACCTCGATAATAATTTTCTCTTCTTCTTGGCGAACCGTTAAGCTATGTATTGTACGAACAGGGCTTTTTGCTTGACAGGCAGAGGCGCGAAAAGAAGAAAAATCATGGGTACCTATTAGGTATTGAGCTGCTTCTTGCATTCGTGCCACATCTAAAGGGCGGGGCTGCCATGTCGCACGATAGGCCAAAATAGCAGGACGTGTCATCCGATTTAAAATAACATAACGATATTGACGTTCTACTGCTGAAAAACGCGCATGAAATGCCTCATCTACCTCTTGCGCCCATGTAATACCAATATCATGGGGTAAATTAGCATTGCTGCCTAATATCCACGAGCGTATGGAACGCTCTGCGGTGACATCCATATGCACTACTTGCCCTAAACCGTGGACACCTGTATCAGTACGCCCTGCACAAATCACCCGCACAGGATGATTTGCCACTTTAGTTAAGGCTTTTTCGACACATTCTTGTACTGTACGCACATTTGTTTGGGCTTGCCAGCCTGAAAAATGTGTTCCGTCGTATTCGACACCTAAGGCAATACGCATTAATTCACCGTGAGTAATAACACTAATACACATGGATAGCACCATTGCCAAAGTAATAAAGGAGGCAATGCAGGCAACTCGATTATAGTGAGTGGCGTGTGTTCCGCATGATATAGAGTTTGAGTAAAAAGTTGACTGGTATTTTTAGCCAAGTAGTTTAAACGCGCACGGGGGGAATGTGTAGCAGTTTTTGTGACAGCAGGTAAGTCATCATACAATTTTTGTACAGTGTGTACCGTGTCTAACGTCAAGGCAAGACGGACTGCAATAGTTTCTACATTAACACCTAGCTTACCAAAAGGTGTCAGCCACCATTGTAACGCAAGTATCATGTGTGCACTGGGAGTAGTGTGTTGTAATAAATGGGCAGCACTGATAATACTGGCTAACATGCTTAAACGTTGTAAAGCAAGCAGCAAACCAAACTGACTGGGTAAACCTGTAAAAGTAGGTGCACTAAACCATGCATTGAGTATAAATAAGGAGAGAAAAAGCCACTTTAAGCGTTTAAATGTGCGCCATAAAAGCTGAGCATGACTATAGAGATATAGTAATAACCCAAGTACGGGCAAGATAAGCAGCAAGAAATACAGCTGTGCTGTGGTCACCCCAATAATAAAGAGAAAAAATACAGCTAAACGTATAACAGGGTGCATGACAGGTATTAAAAATAAGGAAAACGGTAGCTTATAGAATTGTATAGCGGAGCTTTAAAATAGAGGGAAGTCTCACACCCTCTATTTTAAAATAACAGCCTTGACAATAAAAATTATGCCGTTGTACTGACTGCTGTTTGAATATCAGCAATTAATTTCTTAATCGGTTGGTAATAAAGTTTCATTGCTGCTTTATTGACGATAAGACGAGAGCTAATATCAGCAATATGCTCCAAAGGTTCTAAACCATTAGCACGTAATGTATTACCTGTATCGACCACATCAACAATGCGATCAGCTAAATCAACTAATGGAGCTAATTCCATTGAACCATATAATTTAATAATTTCTGTTTGGATGCCTTGTGCTGCATAATAACGCTTGGCACAATTGACATATTTTGTTGCAACACGCAGATTACCATGCGGGAGATCTTCCCCCACTCGTCCTGCTGTCATTAAACGACAACGTGCAATATTTAAATCAACAGGCTCATACAGTCCCTTGCCCCCGTGTTCCATTAATACATCTTTACCTGCCACGCCAACCGCTGCAGCACCATGCTCAACATAAGTTGGTACATCTGTGGCGCGTACAATTAATAATTCTACTTCAGGATTATTGGTAGCAATAATCAACTTACGCGAGGTTTCAGGATCATCTGTAGGAACAATACCTGCTTGTGCAAGTAAAGGTAAAGTTTCCTTAAAAATACGTCCTTTAGATAAAGCAATTCTTAACATGATATTGACCTAACTTGGCACACGAGAAATGCGTGCCCCTAGCTGTGTAAATTTTTCTTCAATACACTCATACCCGCGATCAATATGATAAATACGATCAACAAGTGTACTGCCGTCAGCAACTAAACCAGCAAGGACTAAACTGGCAGAAGCCCGTAAATCTGTTGCCATGACAGGTGCTGCTTGTAACTTTTCCACCCCTTCACAAATCGCAGTATTGCCTTCAATACGGATATTTGCACCCATACGTTGCATTTCCAAAGCATGCATAAAACGATTTTCAAAAATGGTTTCTGTTAAGGTACCTACCCCTTCTGCTACAATATTAAGGGCGGTAAATTGGGCTTGCATATCTGTTGGGAAAGCAGGATAAGGCGCAGTATGCACATCTACCGCTTTTGGGCGTTTACCATGCATATTCAGCTCAATCCAGTCCTCACCTGTGGTGATTTCAGCCCCTGCTTCACGCAGTTTACTCAGTACTGCATCTAATAAACTGGGATCGGTATCTTTTAGCTTAATATGTCCCCCTGTCATCACCGCACCAACAAGGTATGTCCCTGTTTCAATGCGATCAGGTAAGACACTATAAGGTTCACCATGTAGCTCTTCCACCCCTTCAATCACAAGGGTACTGGTGCCTTCACCTGTAATTTTTGCACCCATTTTATTAAGGTAATTAGCTAAATCCACCACTTCAGGTTCACGTGCTGCATTTTCAATACGGGTAATCCCATCAGCTAACACCGCCGCCATCATCAAGTTTTCAGTCCCTGTTACAGTGACTAACTCCATGTTGATATCTGCCCCTTTTAAACGATCTGCTTTGGCAATGACATAGCCATTTTCAACACGGACATCTGCCCCCATTGCTTGCAAACCATTAATATGCAAATTAACAGGACGTGATCCAATCGCACAGCCCCCCGGTAAGGAGACAATCGCTTCACCAAAACGAGTTAATAAAGGACCTAATACTAAGATAGAGGCACGCATGGTTTTTACTAAATCATACGGCGCAGTGCAGGTATCAATCGTGCTAGCATTGACTTCAATTTGCATTTTTTCATCAATAACAAGCTGCACCCCCATACGTCCTAATAAACCCATCATGGTGGTAATATCTTGTAAATGCGGAACATTACTAATATGGGTGGGGGTTTTGGCAAGCAAGGTTGCCGCAAGAATAGGCAGGGCAGCATTTTTTGCCCCAGAAATACGGATTTCCCCATTTAATGGGACACCGCCAGTGATTTGTAGTTTATCCATTTAGATTATTTACAGTACTTTCAGTATTAAGAAATACGCAGTTTACGCGCTTTATCCCATTCATCAGGTGTATAGGTTTTTAATGATAAAGCATGAATTTCATTGTTTTGCACTTTATCACCTAAAGTGGCATACACTAGTTGGTGTCGTTTAATCGTTGTTTTATCAGTAAAATCTGGGCTGACTACAATCGCTTGAAAATGACTACCATCTCCAGTGACTTCAATTTCAGCTTGACTAAACCCTGCTTGAATAAGCATTTTTACGTTTTCTGGTTCCATAATACTCGTATTCAATATCTGTTTTTTAAAAAACTAGAATCATTTTATCTAGGCTGTTATACAAAACAGGTAAATTTTAACACAGTTTTTACTTTGACCCACTACGCTATCTTTTCTTCTTGGTTTTATTAGAATCATTCATTAAAAAAAGAGGGCGATTAAAAATAAAATATTTTCAATAATATAAAGTAGATTTTTTTGTTAAATAAAAAAACACCTTTTATATGGCATAACTATTGCTCAGGATGTATAGAGTAATTTATAAGTGCGTAATCTTATTTAAAAGCATTATGACATTATCAATTTGTTTAAAAATATTGCCTACTTTGTTTGTAATAGGCTTTTTTATAATGAATTTATAATAAGAATTATGAGAAATAAGATGATAAATCTATTCATTTGATGTATCGATATTTGAAATGCGTTATAGTATGTCAGTTAATTTACAGTGTAAAACTGTGCTGTGACAGCTAATTATAATAATAACTTGTCATTAAAAACTAAGGTATTTTTTAACTAAACAGGTTCATTTTCATCCTTTATCTAGGGTGTGATTTTCATCCACACATACTTCACTTTCATTAGGATTTTTTATACTGCTTTTTCATATATGAAACTGTTACCTCAACACCAGCACTTTAAAAAATCAAAGAAAATCAAAATTTTTCTTGGTTTACAAGCTAGAATCATGCTGTATTTTAGTGTGCTACTTATTTTAATTTTAGTTGCAGTCAATTCTGTACGTATTTATGGACTCCCTTTTGCTGGTTATAAGGGGGAATATCCACAGCGACAGCAAGAAGTATTTGTCACATTAGAAATGATTGCAGATACACAAAAAAAGCGACTTGTTTCATGGTTAGATGAACGTAGTCATGATGCCAGTGCCCTGTCAGAATCAGTGCTATTTCGACAGGCAACCATGAATTTACATCATACTATTGAGCAATTACGTAGCCACAATAATGCACCTTGGGACAGCTTAAAAAAAGCTCCTGCTTATCAAGCCCTCGCTCAGCAGCTTGGTATGACCAAACTTATTAATACAGCCTATACTAATATTCAGCTTGTTGATATTCAAACAGGGGACATTCTTGTTTCTACAAACCCTGATGAAATAGGTCATAATCTTTTTGGTAAGCCATTTTTTACTGCCTCTTTACATCCTTCTCATAATGGCTTAATCGATATACGCCAGTCAGATGATGGTAATCACTGGAATTTATTTATTTCTCGCCATATCCGCCGTATTGACAAAGACGGTGCTTATACAGGGAAAATTGCGGTACTTATCGTCACAATTAATCATTATGAACTGACGCGCACATTAAATACCCACCATCTAAATAAAACTCATGAAACCTTTTTAGTCACACGAGATTTACAAGTATTAACCTCTGCAAAAAATAAAATTACCTCACACACACCACATTTAGCCAATTCACAAAATTTTGCACAGCATATACAAGCCCTGATAGACAGTGATAAAGAAGGGGAAACATTTCAAGAGACCTATAATGAAAATAAAGCCCTATTAGCTGTTTACCGTGCGATTCCTATTACAGGAGGGATGCGCTGGGGATTAGTGGTCAAAATTGATAAAGAAGATGCTTTTGCATCCTTATTGGATAGCATGTTGTATTCTTTCTTTATCGGGTTACTTATCAGCATTATTTTAGGGTTAGGCTGCACCTTTATTCTAGCGCGCACCTTATCGCGCCCATTGCGTAGTTTAAAAGATACAATTGAACAAATTCAGGCAGGAAATCTTGATGCACGAGCGACTGTACAAACCCATGATGAAGTAGGCGTGCTGGCAATATTATTTAATGAAATGATTGAACGCGTACAACAATCACAACAAGGTATGGAAGATACTATTCACGAAAATACTGCTGAATTGTATAAAACAAATATTAGCTTAGCCGTCACTTTAGATGAAATGAAAGGGCTTAATACCCATCTTCAGCAAGAAGTAGCAGTACGCCGTGAAGTGGAAGCACAAATTCGTATTAAACAAAAAGAACAACAAGCTATTTTTGACTCTGTACCGGCCTTTATTTGGCGTAAAGATACTAAAAATTGTATTCGCTGGATGAATCAATCTGCTGCGCAACTTTCTAATGTTGCCCCCGAATCTATAGCAGGTTATCCCGTTGAAACTTTATTTCCTGAGCGAGCTGTTGACGCTTACAAAGAAGATCAAGAAGTGTTTGCCAGTAAAGCAGAAAAATTGGGGATTATCACACAATTAAAAACGTTATCAGGCAAAGAGCTGATTATTCACGTTGATAAAGTCCCCTATTTTAATGATAAAGGGGATGTAATTGGGGTCATCGTTTTAGCCAAAGATATTACAGATAATGTTAAAGCAGAAAAAGCTCGCCAAGAAAGTGAGCGCAAATTCCGTTCAATCGTGAATACTGCGGTAGATGGTATTATCATGATTAACGAAAAAGGGGAGATTCAACTATTAAACCCTGCTTTAGCCAATATGTTTGGTTATAAAATAGAAGAATTACAGGGGCAAAAAATTAATATGCTGATGCCTGAACCACATCGTACCGATCATGATAGTTATTTAAATAAATATATTGAAACAGGCAAGCCACTTGGGCAAGGGATTGTCGGTTTAGGACGTGAAGTAGAAGGGCGACGTAAAGATGGCACACTTTTCCCTATTCACCTTGCTGTCAGTGAAACCTGTTTAGAAGGTGAGAAGCACATGTTTACAGGGATTATCAGTGATATTACTGAATTAAAACGGACTCAAAAAGCCTTAGAAGCCAGTAAACACGCCTTAGAAATTCAAAACCGTGCTTACAGTCGTTTTGTCCCACGTGAATTTTTAGGTTACCTTGGCAAAAAAACCATTGTTGATGTTGAATTGGGTGATCAAGTTCAAAAAGAAATGACCGTGATGTTTTCAGATATCCGCAAATTTACTGACTTATCTGAAAAAATGACCCCCACCGAAAACTTCAGTTTTCTAAATGCTTATTTAGGTAAAATGGAACCTGTTATTTTAGCCCATGCAGGCTTTGTCGATAAATATATTGGTGACGGTATTATGGCACTGTTCCCACATAGCTCTGATGATGCAGTAAAAGGCGGAATTGCGATGTTACATGCATTATCTGAATTTAATTATATACGAGAACAAAAACAGCAAACCCCGATCAATATTGGAATTGGTTTACACACAGGTTCTCTTATGTTGGGTACTATCGGCGGCAGTAATCGCATGGATGGTACTGTAATCAGTGATGCCGTGAACTTAGCTTCACGTGTAGAAGGCATGACCAAAATTTATGGTACATCATTATTGATTACCGAACATACTTATAATGTATTAGAAAATATCAATGATTATGATATTCGTATCATTGATAAAGTGAAAGTAAAAGGCAAATCAGAGCCTGTTATTATTTTTGAAATTTTAGATGGTAACCGCCCTGATATTCACCAAGCTAAATTAAAAACCTTAGATACTTTTACACAAGCAATTAGTCATTATCAGCAGCGTGAATTCGATAAAGCCTTACAATTATTTGAATTTTGTCTATCTGTATACCCTGATGACAAAGCAGCAAAAATTTATATTAAACGTTGTCATCACTGGAAAAAATTTGGTTATGATGATAGCTGGGATGGGATTACCGAGTTACATGCTAAGGAAAGTTTAGTCGAATAATGAGTGGAAAAATTCGTATTATTGGTGGGCAATGGCGCGGGCGAAAATTACCTGTATTAAATAAAACAGGACTCCGCCCAACTACTGATAGAGTCAAAGAAACAGTTTTTAATTGGTTAATGCCTATTATAGAAGGCAGTCGTTGTTTAGATGCCTTTGCAGGCGCGGGTAGTTTGGGCTTTGAAGCCGCTTCTCGTGGTGCAACAGAGGTGACTTTATTAGAAAAAGACAAACAGGTGGCTCAACATTTAAAACAGCAATGCCAAACCCTCAAAGCAACACAAATCACCCCTATTTGTACAGATACTTTACGTTTTCTGAGTAAACCCGCCTCCCAAACCTTCAGCCTTGTTTTTTTAGATCCCCCTTTTCATAAAAATTTACTCAGCGATTGTATTCAGCAACTAGAAAACCAGCAGTGGTTAACAGAAAATGCTTTTATTTATATTGAAGTAGAAAAAAAACTCCCGCTTGAATTACCTGAAAACTGGCATATTCATCGTGAAAAAATAATGGGGCAAGTACGTAGTATTTTGGTACAGCGACACTAAAAAAGCCTGTAGGTAGGAAAAGAATGCGAATTGATAAAATTGAAATAGAGAATTTTAAGCTTTTTGCTAAACAAAGCTTTGAGTTTAACCCTGAATTTAATTTATTAGTCGGTATTAATGGTAGTGGTAAAACCTCACTATTAAGAGCTATCGCTGTTGCATTAGGTGGCTGGGCACATGCCTATATCAAAAATGAAAAAAACTATCGTACTATTCTAGATGAAGAAGTCAGAGAAATTCAGCTTGATAATCGTTTTGATAAAAGTAAAGAAACATCAATTCGATCTTTTGGGCAAGCCATCATTATTGATAGCTATAATAAGAAAAAAAATGCCCAATTTGATTGGGCTAGAATTAGGTATGAAGGGGGGCTAGAAGAAATAACAGGAAGTATTAAATATCAGCAAAGTTCAGGATATTCAAGTGTATATAGGCTTAGCTTTGATGTTCTTGGGCAAGATATCCTTACATATATTGAAAACAATCAATCTTTTGATTTACCTTTAATTGCATTTTATGAATGTGATCGCTTATGGTTAGCCAAAAATGAATTAAATATAGAAGCTTCTGCTAAAGCTAAATATTCGCGCTTTGATCCTTATATTGATTGCTTTCATACTGGAGCAGATCATCAAGCGATAGGGGAATGGTTATTAAAATATGAACTTGTATCATTACAAAAACAAAATCAACAAGATACCCCTATCTTACATTCTATTAAAAATGCGGCACGGGGTGCATTAGAAAATTGCACTGATATTAAATTTGATTTTGAGCAAAGCCGTGTCATGGTGGAGTTTACAGATAATAAAGCAATTCCTTTTGAATATTTAAGTGATGGGCAGCGTACATTATTAGGGTTATTTTGTGATATCGCACGACGTGTAGCAATATTAAATCCTCATTTTGGAGGGGAAGCAAGTACTAATACATCAGGTGTTGTCTTAATAGATGAATTAGATCTGCATTTACATCCTATATGGCAGCGTAAAGTAATTGAAAACCTACGTACTTTATTTCCTAAAATTCAATTTTTTTGCACAACACATTCCCCTTTTATCATTCAATCATTGCGTTCTAGTGATGAGCTAATTATGTTGGATAATGACCCCTTAGCTGAATATGGAAATAAAGGGATTGAGGACATAGCTAAAAATATGGGGGTTTTACGCCCTGATGTCAGCGTTCGCTATGAAGAAATGAAAAATGCAGCTAAAGACTATTTACAATTATTAGATGAAATGGTTTTAACTCCTGAAGAAAAACAAGAATGTTACCAGAAAAAGCTTGCTGAGCTAGTTGCACCTTATGCAGATAACCCAGCTTATCAAGCTTTTTTAGAGTTGAAATATGCCGTTAAAGCAGGAGAATAATGATGCGTCCTATTAGACGTAATGCTTCCCCTATCAAAGGCACTTATCAAAAATATACAGATGCAAAAATAGCCTTACTGGATCGTATTGGGGCAGGTAAATTAAATAATGAAGCTCATGTATTTTATTGTAGTTATTGTGAACGTGTTACACCAGCAGCAGGCTTAGCCATTGAGCATATTGAACCTAAAGGGGGAAAATATGGACAAGTACATTTACAAAATACATGGCATAATTTTCTATTAGCTTGTGCTAATTGCAATAGTAGTAAAGGATCAAAGCAAGTAAAAATTAAAGATTTATTTTTACCTGATCGAGATAATACATTTACAGCACTACAATATTTAGCTGATGGAAATATTATCCCAGCCCCCCACCTTAGTCTTGAAAATAAAAAAAAGGCACATGCCACATTATCTCTTGTTGGCTTAAAAACTCCCTCACTACCACAGCCTGATAGAACCCATAAACGTATACAAGTATGGGGGAGTGCAACTGCTGCATTAAATGATTATATTAGCAACCCATCAAATAAAGCGATTAAAAAATTCATTTTAAAATTAATGATACATGAAGGAGGGTTTAGCATTTGGATGACTGTATTTAAAGATTACCCAGAGATGAAAAAATTATTTATTAATTCAATAAGTGGCACAAGAGAAAGTGGTTGCTTTAATTCTCATACTGATATGCCAATATCTCCACATCCTAATAAAGATAACTTAAAATATGGTGGTAAAATTTAACTGATTTCACCCTTAATATCAGCAGTCCAATTAGATTTTGGTAATTCTGAAAATATAGTGCTATGAAGAATCTAGTATCCTAATAATTCAAGCTTAGTTAGAATTTCTGTACTATTTATGCTGAACTAGCAGATTTTTTAAATGCTAAATAGCCTAAAAAGCCTTGTTACTTTCCTATGTTTATGCTGTAATTTATACTCATTTAGACTTATTCTAAATTAATCTGGGGTATCAATAAATACAACGCAAAATAGCAATTGATACACTACACTTTATTACGACTATATTTTATATTCTTCGGAGAAATTCCATGAAAAGAATGATCGCCAGCATTGCCTTATTAACTTGCAGTTTTGCTGCCCATGCCGATTGGAAGTTGGATAATGACAAATCCCAATTAAGCTTTGTCTCTATCAAAAAAAATGAAGTGGCTGAGATAAACCGCTTTAACCAGCTAGAAGGGACAGTGGATACAAAAGGGCAAGCAAAAGTAAAAATTCACCTTAGCAGCGTGAATACAAACATACCTATTCGTGATCAACGTATGCAAGAACATTTATTCAAAGTGAATAAATATACAGTTGCTGAAATGACTGCCTCCCTTGATTTAGAGAAACTGGGTAAACTTGCTATTGGTGAAGTACTAATAAATGAAGTGCTTACAGGTGAACTTGATTTACATGGAATCAAAAAAGAGCTGTCTGCAAAAGTTGTGATTGCACGTCTTGCAGAAGGAAAATTATTAGTTACCACCCAAGAACCCTTGATTATTTACGCGCAAAATCATAAATTAGCTAAAGGTGTGGAGAAATTACGTCAGATTGCACAGCTACCTAGTATTAGTAATGCTGTCCCTGTGACTTTTGTTTTACACTTTAGTGAAGCAAAATAACACAGTTTTGACATGATATATAAAGCAGGGTGAGCCTCTACTTCCCCCTGCTCTATATAGATATAAGTATGCTAAAAAGTAGTTTTTCCTTTATTTATTGTTTGCTTAAAGCCAATTCACCCGCTAAATAAGTGTGGATCATGGTACGAATTAGATCTGTTGGAGCACCTGCCTGAACAATGTTCAATTTATCGGGCATGGCTAGAATACAGATCCCATGAATTGCACTCCATAATGCACGGGCTGAATGCGCATAACTGTCTGCAGATTGCCCGGGGTTAAACGCTTGTAAAGGAACTTCTGCAACATGAAATAAGCCTTTAATCCGTTGATCATACCAGTCTGGTATTTCAGAGTTTGCTGCCAAATGATGATCAAAAAGCATGCGCCAACGATTATGATGATCGGTAGCAAATTTCAGATAAGCAAGCCCTAGCTGTAAAATACACTCCTCAGGATCGTCCCGATTTTCCTGAGCAACCTCCCCAATCTCCACCATCATTTTTTCTAATGTACGTAAGTTAACATGCAGAATAAGTTCATCAAGATTCTTAAATACAAGGTATAAACTCCCTACTGTATAGCCAATGGCAGTCGCCACTTTACGAGTACTAAGCCCTTGATATCCTTGCTCTATCACAATCTCTTCTGCTGCATTCACAGCGAGTTCTTTGATTTCCTCTCGCGTGTGATCATTACGTCTACCCATCTTTTCTATCCTTTACATTGGTCGTTCTTAATTTTGTAAAAACAAAAAAATAATGTCCTATTTTAACACATTTTATATTGAACAATGTTTAATTTATTGCTATAGTTTAATTGAACTGTGTTTTTATTTTAACTGTAGCGCAAAATAAAACGGTGTTCATTTGATTTGTAATAAAAGAGGATTAAACAATGAGTAGTTTTTTTAAACGTGTGCAATATGTGATTAATGCAAACTGCAATGATTTGCTTGATCGGATTGAAGATCCTGAACGAATGATAAAACAAGTCATTTATGAAATGGATGAAAATATTGTCAAAGTAAAAAATGAAATTGTGCAAGCCATTGCCCATGAAAAACGATTACATCACACCCTGAGTCAACAACAGCAACAAGCTCAACAATGGTTAGATAAAGCTAAATTGGCTTTAAAAAATGGACAAGAAGAGTTAGCAAAAGAAGCCTTAAGTCGCCGCCATGCTCTCTTAACTTATGTGGGCGAGTTAGAACTCACATGGAAACAAGCCCAACATAATAGCCAACAGCTTAAACAACAGTTGCAACATTTAGAAAATCAATTGCAACAAGCCAAACAAAAACGCACCGCTTTATTAGCACGTCAACATACAGCACAGGCTCAAAAACACATGCATCATACCTTAAGCACCACACAAGTGAATATTGATGTGGTTCAGCAGTTTCAACGCATGGAAGATCGTGTCAATGATTTAGAATTTGAAGCGGAAGCGATGATGGAGTTAACACAAGCAGATAGTGTTGAACAACAATTTGGTGAACTGTCTCATGACCAAGCGGTTAAAGATGAGTTGGCAGCATTAAAAGATGCCATGCAGATTGATAAAAAATAATGTGCTGATACAAAGAAAGAGGGGGAGAAATAATGCAGGCTCAATTCATAACTACACTATGGCAACAGGTAAGCAGCTATTTACCTACACGCCAACAAGTGAATAAAGTGATTATGCCATTTATCTGGCAAAATATTGGTTGGTTTTTAAGTGGTTTTTGCTTTCTATCAGGCTCTATTTTTTTAGTGATGCAAACCGCAGGGCAAGGACGCGCCATTGCTGTTTTTACTACTTTAAGTTTTTATACTTTACTGCTGGTATTTGCTGCCTATAAATTACGCCGCCATCGCCCTGAGTTGGCAAATTCAGCAACGATGTTAAGTATGTTAAGTATATTGTTACTACCTTTGTGCTTAACTGCGTTCACAACTTTATTAAGCCATATTGTTTCTTCTCCCTTAGGTTTTATTTTTGCCAGTCTCAGCAGTGTTGTGATACTGCTTGCTAGTTACACGCTATTACGAATCAGTAGTGGCATGGTAGAACGCCATGTACCTGTACAATTTGTCTACGTCTTATTAATCTTAATGAGCAGCCAAATTTTAGCTATTTTTCTTCCTCATTTATCCACCACCGTTGTTTATACCGCTGTATTGGTTTTACACAGTGTTATCATGCTTACGGTTTCATGGGGAATAAAACAATTTAGTGAACAGTGGTCACAACGTTTATTTGTAGAACGGGATAAACTGGTTTATTTTACTATTTTTAGCATGGTATATGCCGCTTTAATCAGTTTTGTACATATTATCTGGCGTGCCCCCATTGATTTTACGCCCGCCTATTTTGCCCCTTTTATTATGTATACCGCCTTAATGTTATTACATGCTGACTATGTAATCAGTCATTGGGTGAAACAAGCGGTGTATGTTAATTACCGCAGTATCATTATTTATGCTTTATCAATTTGTGCGTACTTATTAGCTTTGCCTAATGACACAATACTCATTGTTAGCTTACTCTCTGCGATTATTTTATATAGCTTAATGGTGCGTTATTATTTAACATTTATCCCGCTGATATTATTGATGATAGCCAGCTATCATCTTTATTACTTAGTCATTCTTTCTCATCTTGATACACAGCTTTACTTTTTAGCCAGTACACCGTTTATTATTGCCTTATATTTTTTACATCGCTGGGCTGTGAAAAAAGCGGCTGTTAACTTATGCCGAGGCAGTGAATACAGTTATATCACTTTAATTTGTCTCCCTCTTCTATTTAGCTTATTTCACAGTGATTACAGTTATATCGCTAGCAGTAGTTTACTTTTTGCAGGCGGAGCATTAACAGCGATAAAATATTCCAGCATTAAATTTTCTGGGAAATACAGTGGTTATGGCGCATTATTGTTATGCATCATTGCTGCATGGTATGCCCCCATTTTATTATCAGTTGATATCATTACTCGTGGCAGCATCCTGCTACTTTTCTTTGCTGGTGTATACAGTTTGATAAGCTTACTATTATTTCGCTTTACCCCAAACCAACACAGCTTAGTACAGCCTTTATTATATATAGCTGTACTCAGTTTACTGGTGAGTTATGTCTGTGCAGCAATATCTATAATTATCACAGGCTCTGCTGATTTCTTTTTTATCGCTCACGGTATTTATACAATACTGTTATTTATCATTGCACTACGCTTAGGTTTACGCTCTTTAGTGACTTTCAGTGTATTACTCAGTATTCCTTTTTTCTATTTTTTATACTTATCAATTGAACAATATTTAATTTATTACCCACCACAAAGTATGCCACTTCATATTAGTACAGGTATGATCGTATTAAGTGCTGCATTGATTCATTTTTTAACTAAAAAACCCTTCACTGCTGAACAAACTGAATTACAATTTTTTAACTATGTCATCATATGTAAAGCACAAGCGCGTTTACTTTTTTCCGAGTTATTACAAAAAGGCTTAAAAATCACTTGGTTTGCAGTGCTTGCTTATTGTGTATACCACCTTGCCTTTTTAAATTTTACATTTTCTCTCAGTCTTTTAGTCAATGCCTTAACATTAACCACCGCTTTATTATTTATTCGCTCTCAGGCTATTTTACGCGCCCTATTCAGTGTAATAATTATTGTATTATTCTGGCAGTTATTTAACCAACAATCACTGGTAAATTTAGTTTATAGCAGTGTGTTATATAGTAGTCTACACAGTATTGTCAGTGAATTAATAAAACGACTCACTCCCCGTTATCATCACACTATTGCTTCATGGACACGTATTAATACCTTATTACTAATCAGTACCAGTAGCTATATTGTATACCTTGCTATAAACACTGGTGTGGTGTTGCTTTGGTCACAATTTTTAATCAGTAGTGTGCTGTTCTTTTATGCCAACCGCTACAAACACAGATGGCTGTATTACAGTACTTACTTAGGTATCATTCTGCTTGGTTTTTACAGCTTATTTTTACAGCTCAGTATCACTCATGTCTTACTGATTGCCAGTCTTAGCCATGCGATTTTTGTATACCTTCACTCATTAAATAAAATTGAAGGGCGTGCTTTACAACCTATTTTACGTATTTTAACCCTTGCTTTATATGTCTTAACCCCATTTTGGTTACTCAATGGCTACACGTCTTTAGACCCAAATCAATGGTTAGAAAATAGCTTGATGTATGGTTTTATGGTGACATGGAGTGTATTTTTAACTCAACACCACAGCAATGCAGCACGCCTACGCAGCCTTTTAATCAGCGGCTTTGTTGCCTTATATACCATCACCTTATCTGTATTAATACATCACAATTTTGATAGTTTAGCTGTTATGGCTATAAGCTTTTATTTTCCTGCTATTGTCGCCGTTATCTTGGCTCTAATGGGGGTTTTCTTATTACCTTGGTTAACAGATAAATACCCTTATTACAAACTAGATATCAAAACATGGACATTAACCAGTTTAGCCGTATTTTATACTGCATTAGGCTTACACTTATTTAATCTTTTTACAGGCAGTAGCCAGTTATTTCATATCTATACACTCAGTATCATTTTCCCTTTATTGCTATTAACACAATATCTATTACGCCGTTTACCACACTACCGTTTTGATCGCTATCTGCCTACTTTTGTTATCTTATATGGCGCGACATTTCTAACCGTGTTAAGCCTGTTATTTAGCAACCGCTTATCCCCTGTAGAAGACTGGATCGCTATTGGCTTTTTAGCTTTATTATTTGGCTTACACTACTTACCCAGTCGCTTTAATCGAGATGATAAACTAGCCAACACCTACAGTATTCACTATGGTTTTATTGCTTTTTTCCCTGTTCAATTTCTTATTACCATTTTTAATGACACACTCATTCCTTTAATTCTGGGCAGTGTGTTATACAGTGGCTTTTTACTCGTTACCACCGTACAAAAAGCCTATATCACCTATATTAAAGTACTGTATGCCTTGATTATTTTCATGGTAACAGGGGGGATTTTATTAGAAGAATCTAGCTATTCTCTATTTCGTGACCTTCAAGAAAGCTTATTTATTCTTATTACAGCCGCTTTTATTAGTACACAAGCCCTATTATTTTGGAAAAAACACCAACCAGCAGCACAACATTTTATTAACCCCTTATTGCATTGCAGCGGTTTACTTTTTACCGCATTAATTATCTTATGGTTAAGTGATTACCACGCAGGCTATGGTTTATTACTATGTGCTCTCTCTTTAGTTATTTATGCTTTACATAAACAAACTTTTTTCATTCATTTAAGCTTATTTATACTGAGTTTAATCGCAAGCTTGACAAGTTCACTAACACCATTTATGGCTGTTCTCTGGGGTGTTGCCCTATTTTATGTACAATACAAAAAAATTAACCATACATTCACTAAATGGTTATTTATTGCACCACTTATTTTGATGGCAAGCCGTCTATTTTTTGCTGACTATGATAGCTTTTTCTATCTCAGTATCACCGCCTTCTTGATCGCTACAGCAGTCAGCACACGCCATATACTTTGGTTATCTATGAGCAGTGCTGCACTGGTATATAGTTTACATATTCCGTGGGTTGGGATTGGTAACTCCACAACATGGATCAGCTATTTACCGTGGATTGCATTACAAAATGCAGGCTTAGCCTTTTTATTCAAAACAACAGAAAGCTATTACCGCCCTTACCTTAATGAAGAACTGCAAAAAATCAGTTACTTTATGCGTATTGCCCTGCATTACCTTGGACAGCTTGCGATGGCTCTTTACCTATTTGCTAGCATTATTTATGCAGCCGAAGCAAAAACCATTGCCTTACTGTATCCACCGCTTGATTATCTCGCCATTGCAGTGATTTTAATCCTTGGCTTTATCCATCTACATCGCAACTACCGTACACGTATCAGCGCGACAAGTTATGCACATATCATGTTTAGCTATTGCTTAATCAGCTTACTGTATTTACGCCTTGTTTCTTTTGGGATGAGTGCTTTAAACATATGGGATACCGCCGCCGCTTTAATTGCTATTTATGGCAGTCTTATCTTCTACACACGCTTATCAAAAACACTGGTATATAACAGCTTTATTGTCTTTACAGCTTATGCTTTACTTGCCATTCCTTTTGAATTAACAATGTACCTCAGTAGCTTATTATTTTTATTAGCCACCGCTTACTTCTTACTTTACCAGCGCACACAATACAGCTTATTGTTGTATATCAGCCTTATTTTTAGCAATGTTGCTTTATATTTATGGATACCTCGCCTTGCAACAGAGACCCAGCTATTACACCTTTACTTAATTCCTGCCGCTTTCAGCATTATGTTATTACTGCATTTACACCGTGATCATATTAAAGCTAATATGTTACACATCAGTCGTTTAGTCTGTTTAGCCGTGTTATACAGCAGTATTAGCTTAGATGTGTTTTTACGCCCTGAACTGGGTTTATTTATCGCAGTACTTGCCGTGAGCTTTATCGGAATTGGAATTGGGATTGCGTTGCAGGTTCGCGCCTTCCTTTACACCTCTCTCTGCTTTTTGATTCTGAATGTTTTGAGTCAGATTATTCGCTTTTACCCTGAAGGACGTTTAGAAAAAGCGATTATTTTAATGGTGATTGGTACATTGCTCACTTTATTAATGATTTGGTTTAATCTTAAAAAAGAGCACATCATGCAGCGGATTCGTTGGGTACGGGCTGATTTAGCTGAATGGGTATAATTGTAGGGACACACCCTTGTGGTTGCCCTGTGGTGGTTATTTTCGTAATGGTATTTTCTGTGGTGATGGTTGCCCTTCGGTGGTTGTTCAAGGGTAACCACAAGGGTTACCCCTACATTCCCCTCGTTCCTCATGCGCCTGCGTGGGAATGCTCTCTTGGACGTGTTACGTCCTCTTCTTTAAGCTACCTCGGTGCCTAGCTGAAAACTTAAAAAGTATGGGCAGGTTCGTGACGCAACGCGTCAGGGACACTGCCATTAAGTTAAGGATTATCTGGTTCCACGCGCTCCGCGCTGGAATCCAGTCCCTGACGCTCTGCGTCATCTTGCTTAAAGCTACCAAGGTGTCAGCTTAGAGGGGAGGACGCGGAGCGTCCAAGGCTGCATTACAACGCAGAGCGTTGTAACGAGGGGAGTAGTGCTTTTAAGCCTTAACTTAATGGCAGTGACGCGTCAGGGAAGGCATTCCCGCATAAGGACACGCGGAAAAGAGGGGAGAATGTGAGTTATAATCATATTATCCACCATATGACCCCCACCATCCCAATAAAGAGAATCAACCATTTCAGCACTTTTCGACAACTGCTTGCATTTTTTTTGCTATTGATTCTTTTTAAATGTGCTCTTATTGTTTCAACTTTAGAGGAATGAATCTCTTTAGCAACGACTAATGCTTGTTGGTAACAATCACGCGCACTATCGAGTTCACCAAGTTCTTCATAGATGGCACCTAAATTATTTAGGTTAAGCCTTGTTCCTTCTTGATCTCCAATTTCTCGACTAATTACCAAGGCTTTATGATAAAACTCAATAGCTTTCTCTGCTTGATGTAAATCAGCATCAGCAATCTCTAGATCAAAATAAGCATTACCTAAGTTACGTAAGTGATTCCCTTCTCCTTGTCGATCACCGACTTCTTGGCTAATAACCAAAGCTTGTTGATGGCAATCAATGGCTTTTTCTGATTCACCTAGTCGATTATAAATATTACCTAAGTTGCTTAAACATTTTTTCTCTCTTTTTTGATCACCAACTTCTTGATTAATAGCTATAGCTTTATTGTAACAATCAATAGTTTGCTCTATTTTATCTACATTTTTATAAGCACGCCCCAAATCACATAAATAGTATTCTTCTGCTTGCTGATTACCAGTTTCTTGACTAATAGCTAAAGCTTGCTGGTAATAATCAATGGCTTTTTCTGCTTTACCTAAGCTTTTATAAACACAGCCTAAATTAAATAAATAGTGCCCCTCTTCTTGCCGATTACCAATTTCTTGACTGAGAGCTAAAGCTTGCTGAAAAAAATCAATGGCTGTTTCTGTTTGACCTAAGCTTTTATAAGCACAACCTAAATTAAATAAATAGTGCCCCTCTTCTTGTCGATTCCCTATTTCTCGACTAATCATTAAAGCTTGCTGATGATAATTAATCGCTTTTTCTATTTCACCTAAATTAGCATAAGCATCTCCCAAGTAGCCTAAATCAACTCCCTCCCATTTTCGGTTATTGATTTCTTGACTGATAACTAAAGCTTGTTGATGATAATCAATAGCTTTTTCTGTTTCATCTAAATAACTATAAGTAAGCCCCAAATTACCTAAAACTTTCCCTTCTGTATCACGCTGCTCTGCTGCTTGGGCAGCGGTTAAGGCGAAACTTAATACATGTTTTTGTTCTTGCCAAAAATCACAATTATATAAATAATCATAAGCTGCCCACACCAGATCAATCACTGCCTGCCACTGTTGCCGTTGGTGAGCTTGCTCAATTAAATACAGTAAATGTGCTTGTTGCGTATCTAGCACAGAATAACCTTGTTGTCCTTTTTCAGTTTCTTCTTCTGCAAATTTTTTGTACCAATTAAGCAAACGTGTAAATAGCAGATCAGGTAATACTATTTTCTCATGGGCGTAAGTATGAATTAGGGCATGACTAAATTCATAGTGATCTGTATTAACCTGTATTAAACCAAAATTAATGAGTGATTGAATCGCCTTTTTACTTTGTTCTGCTGAAAGTTCTAATACTTCTTCTAATACAACTAAAGGCACAGGTTTTATTGCTAAACAACCAAAAACTGACAGCATCTGCTGCTCTATATCGGTGAGCTGTGTCACAATGCGTGTTAAGAACTCTTGTATTGATTGAGGCTGTGGATGCTTTTTTAATTGCTGTAAATAAATACTGGCTGAATCATTAGTCTGACTTAAATAATGTCCTGTTAATTTTATAGCTAAAGGTAACCTCCCCAGCTCTTCACAAATTTTGATAACTGCTTCTTGGTTATCAATTTTACCTACTACCCATTTATTTAATAAACTGATTGCATCCTCTATATTTAAAGGCAGTATCTCCTGCTGGTTTGCTCCTGTTTGCTGCTTATCGCGTGTGGTAATTAATACACCACAACTACCTTTTATCTCTAAAATTGACTGAAGATCATTATTATCAATATGCTCAGTCCCATCTAAAATGAGTAAGGCTGTTTTTGTATCTAAGGCTTTTTGTGCTACCTGCTGTACAGATTCCCCTTGTTCTTTAGCATGATAAGTATTAGCAATATGTAATAGTGCAGACTCAATTAAAGGGTTATTATCAAAACTATAAAAGATAATCCCATCAGGAAAACGCTCTGGTGCTTGTGTCCCATCAATCACTAATTGATTTACCATTTCCGCAACTAATGCCGTTTTTCCTATCCCCTCTGCACCATATAAAGTTATCACCTTATTTGGCTGTAAGTTATTGATAATAGAGCTTAGCTGCTCAGTACGTCCTGTGAAATTCTCTATTTGAGGGGGGTGTTGTAATGGAGTGGGTAATTTAGGAGATGGTGGGGGAGTGATATCAATCACCCCATAAATATCTGTAAGGAGAATCACCGCTCTTTTAAATAAGTCATGAACGCCATCCCATTCATATAATTCTTTTTCCCACTGGTTATTTTGAACAGCAAAAGATAGCTTTTTATATAAACTATAAGCAGAAAATATACCTTTAAATCTATTTAAAAAGCCTCTCTTACCACTTGTCATATAACGAATCATTATGAAATAAGAAGCTAGATGCCCCCTATTATAAGATTTTTCAAAATATTCAAATGCTTTTTGATGATCCTGCTCTACAACTTCCCCGTTATTACTATGATAAAGTCTACCTAGTGTGTAGCTGGCTCTCAAATCACCTTGTTGATCAGCCTGATTAAGCCAATATAAAACATGCTCTTTATCTGGCTGTGTATCCGTATATACATAGGAAATTGCTAAATAAATTTGTGCAGCACTGTCCCCCTTTTCTGCTGCCTCTTGAAGTAAAGCGATCCCTGTTTGCTGCTCTTCTTTATTTAGAGATTTGAGCAATCGATACCCCAAGTAAGATAATGCGAACAAATCTCCATCTTTAATCTTAGCTTCTAAATCAGTAACACTTAGCTGTTTATATTTTTGGTACTCTGACATTATAAAATCCTCTTTAACTTTGGGTTGTTACATCAGAACAAATATAAAAGTTAAGGTCAAGGTTTTTAGGGGCTTTGTTGGGCTTCCTGTGTTATCTTGCTTAAATTACCATGGTATAAGTATTTGGGAGGAGGACGCGGAGCGTTGTAACGAGGGGAATATTGCTTTTAAGCCTTAACTTAATAGCAGTGCAGCACCAACCTAGACTTGCTTTAAGCTTCTATCATATTCCTAAATTTGTTAAGTACATATTTTTGATATATACCCTCTAAGATCTTTCTATATTTTTTATAATCGAAGTTATAAGTGGGTGTATTAATCAAATCAATTAAATCAGCTGTTTCAGGTATAGCTGATAATCTTCCTTTCTCATAAGCATCAATTGTTTTTATCATTAATTTATCTAACAAATAAAAACCACTACAGTTTGATATCAAATCATTTAGATCACATATAAGAAAGATAATTGCTCCTTCACGTAGTAAAAGTTCATCTATCTCCGCCTCCCCACAGTAAGATTCATCTACTTTAATATCTAAAAAGCTAAATCCATCAAAATCTTGAGTATCTATATATACAGTTTGATCATTAGTAAATCCATTTTCTTGTATTAGGTGGTAATAAAGCAATAAAACTGAAGCCATTGCCTTATTACCCTTGTGATAATTACTGTCATCTATCAGCATATATAAAAATTCCTAACCTGATCTGGCTCCCAGTTTGATTGAGTGCTTATTTTTGAAAAAGGATGTAGAGCATCCCAGTCTGATATTATTTACTATATTTTATAAATAAATGATGAATACGGCTCCGTATCGTATTCTTGAAACTATCTAAGCGGTTTAAATTACCTCTTACCATTTCAACATTAGGGGAATGAACTTCTTCAGCAATCACTAATGCTTGTTGATAATAGTCACGGGCAACCTCGACTTGATTTAGTTGTTGATAAACCACCCCTAAATTATTTAAACGCATTCCTTCTTCTTGTCGATCACCTGTTTCTTGACTTATGGCTAAAGCTTTCTGGTGGCAATCAATGGCTTTTTCTAGCTCACCTAATCGATAATACGTACTCCCCAAGCTACTTAAAATAGTACCTTCTAGTTGTTGATCTTCAATTTCTTGGCTGATGACTAAGGCTTGCTGATGGTAGTTAAAAGCTCTTTTTATTTCACCTAAATCAATATAAGTATTCCCCAAGTTGCATAAATCTTGTGATTCTCCTTCCCGATCACCAGTCTCTTGACTAATAACTAAGGCTTGCTGATGATAATCAATAGCTTTTTCTACTTGACCTAGTTTTTTATAAGCACTCCCCAAGCTACATAGCTCTTGTGATTCTCCTTCCCGATCACCAATTTCCTGATTGATAACTAAAGCTTGTTGATAGTAGTTGATGGCTTTTTTTACTTGCCCCAATTGATAATAAATTTCACCTAAGTTATCTAGATGGAATTTTTCTTTTTGTCGGTCACCAATTTCTTGGCTAATGGCTAAAGTTTGTTGATAACAATCAATAGTTTGTTCTGTTTTTCCTAAGCTTTTATAAGCACCCCCTAAATTAAATAAATAATGCCCTTCTTCTTGCCGATTACCAATTTCTTGACTGATAGCTAAAGCTTGCTTAAAAAAATTAATGGCTTTTTCTGTTTGATTTAATCTTTTATAAGCACAGCCTAAATTAAATAAATCTTGTCCCTCTCCTTGTCTATCTCCAGTTTCTTGACTAATAGTTAAAGCTTGCTGGTAATAATCAACTGCTTTTTCTACTTTACCCAACTTAGAGTAAGCTCCCCCCAAGTTACATAAATCTTGTCCTTCCCCTTTTCGATCATTGAGTTCTCGGCTAATGATTAAAGCTTGCTGATGATAATCAATGGCTTTTTCTATTTCACTTAATTTATAATAAGTAAGACCTAGATTACCTAAAACTTTCCCTTCTGTATCACGTTGCTTTGTTGCTTGGGTAGTAGTTAAAGCTAAATTTAATATATGTTTTCGCTCTTGCCAATAACCACAAATATCTAAATAATCATCAACAGCCCATATCAGATCAATCACTGCCTGCCACTGTTGCCGCTGGTGAGCTTGCTCAGTTAAATACAGTAAATGTGCTTGTTGCGTATCTAGCACAGAATAACCTTGTTGTCCTTTTCCAGTTTCTTCTTCTGCAAATTTTTTGTACCAATTAAGCAAACGTGTAAATAACTGATCAGATAATGCTATTTGCTCATAGGCGTAAGTATGAATTAAGGCATCACTAAGCACATACTGATCTTTATTTATCTGTATCAAACCAAAATTAATTAATGATTTAATTGCCTTTTTACTTTGTTCTGTTGAGAGCTCCAATACTTCCTCTAATACCACTAAAGGCACAGGTTTCATTGCTAAACAACCAAAAACTGACAGCATCTGCTGCTCTGTTTCAGTTAACTTTGCCACAGTCCGTGTTAAGAATCCTCGTATTGATTGAGGCTGTGGATGCTCTTTTAATTGCTGCAAATAAGTATTGGCTGAGTCATTAGTTTGGTTTAAATAATATCCTGCTAATTTTATAGCTAAGGGTAACCTCCCCAGCTCTTCACAAATTTGTATAACTATTTCTTGGTTATCAAGCTGATTTGCTGTCCACTTATTTAATAAACTCGCCGCATCCTCTATATTTAAAGCTTGAACTACCTGATGGTTTGCCTCTACTTGCGGCTTATTACGTGTGGTAATCAATACACCACAATTACCTTTTATGTCTAAAATTAACTGAAGATCATCATTATCAATATGCTCAGCCCCATCTAAAATAAGTAAAGCTGTTTTTGTATCTAAGGCAACTTTTACTGCCTGCTGTACAGATTCTGCTTGTTTTTTAGCATGATAAGTATTTGCAAGATGTAGCAGTACAGACTCAATTGAAGAGTTATCATCAAAACTATAAAAGATAATCCCATCAGGAAAATGTTCTGGTGCTTGTGCCTCATCAATCACTAATTGATTCACCAATTCCGCAGCCAATGCCATTTTTCCTATTCCTTCTGCGCCATATAAGGTTATCACCTTATTTGGCTGTAAATCATTGATAATAGAGCTTAGCTGCTCAGTACGTCCTGTAAAATGTTCTACCTGTGGGGGATATTGTAGTGGAATGGGGAAGGGAGGCTGTGAAAAAGTAGTATTTATAGGCGTGTTATTTATATTTATATCACTAGCCTGACATATATAAATGACTATTCTTTTTAATGGTTGACTCACATCGTTCCACTTATATAATTCCTTCTCCCACTGATTATTTTCTACAGCAAAAGATAGCTTGTCATATAAATCAGAAAAAGAGGAAATACCTGTAAATCTTTTTAAAAAACCTCTTCTACCTTTAAGCATGTACGTAATCATTAAGAAATAGGAAGGGATATGCCCCCTATCATATGATTTTTTAAAATACTCAAAGGCTTTTTGATAATCCTGCTCTACAATTTCCCCTTTATCACTATGATAGAGTGTCCCTAGTGTGTAACTGGCTCTAAAATCCCCCTGTTGATCAGCCTGATTAAGCCAATATAAAACATGCTCTTTATCTGGAGATGTATTTGTATATTGATAAGAAATAGCTAAATAAACTTGTGCAGCACTGCTCCCCTTTTCTGCTGCCTCTTGAAGTAACACTATCCCTTTTTGCTGCGCGTCTTTATTTATAGAGTCAAGTAATTGATACCCTAAGTAAAATAATGCAAATAAATCTCCATCTTTAATTTTAGTTTCTAAATCAACAACACTCAGCTTTTTATATTCTTGGTAATCTGACATTTATTTATTCCTCTCCTCTGAAAAAAGTGATACTCCCCTTTTTTCATATTAGACCTCTTTCAAAAGTAGATGGCTATCTAATTTGAAAATTATATAAAGCAGCAATAAGGTTAAATCGAAGAGCAAAACGTTTACGTCTATTTCTATAACGCTCACTTAATATACGAAATATTT
>Ga0193950_1000028_pt1 | contig 58630 bp, 51 predicted proteins | sample BB_1_MG_FD_144485 | JGI IMG/M metagenome (GOLD analysis project Ga0193950, IMG submission 144485) | Microbial mat bacterial communities from the Broadkill River, Lewes, Delaware, United States - BB_1_MG | ecosystem: Environmental > Aquatic > Freshwater > River > Microbial mats | place: USA...
GAGAACAGTCTGCTCGTTTAGCCGAATGCATAAATCATCAAGATAGCTTGATAGCTTTGCTTAAAGAATTTTCAAAACGTTTTGAATATGGTTGCTCTTTGAATACTCGAAAGAAGAAACCAAACACGACTGATCAATTAATTCATGGATACCAATATGCTTAAGTTGATGCGTATGGGGTTCCCTATATCTACCCAAGCTACAACAGCTTATATTTCTTAGCTTGATTCATTCCCCAACGATATAAAAAACACAGTAAAACATCATATTTCTTTAATAATTCCATGTTATTCTATAGCTAATAAAAAAGTGATATCAAATAATTAACACTTTTCTACTTTATGGCTATTGGCTTAGCTGCCTTTTAATACCCTCTTAGCTAGATAACAAGGGGGATATCACCCTATCACCTCTTTTTGTGCAATGCACAACTGTGGTAAGATTCATTACAGTATTATATCTTTTTATACAGGTGTCATCAGGTTGTTATGAGTAAACACTATTTAAATACATTATTTTCACCTAAATCAATTGCTGTATTTGGAGCAAGTAACACACCTGATACAGTGGGCTATGTTGCGTTTAAAAACTTGATTGATGCTGGCTATAAAGGTGAATTATACGCGATTAACCCCAAGTATGACGAAGTACAAGGGCGACCTGTTTATAAAAATATTCTTGCACTGGGTAAAAAAGTTGATTTAGTAATCATTACCACCCCTGCTAAAACCGTCCCTGCTATTATCGAAGCCTGTGGTGAATATGGGGTAAAAATGGCACTCATCCTCTCCGCTGGATTCAGTGAAATGGGGGCACAAGGCACACGTTTAGAAAAAGCGGTAATTACCAATGCAAAACGCTACGGATTACGTTTTATAGGCCCTAACTGTTTAGGAATTATGCGCCCCAATATTGGTATGAATGCCACGATTACCACAGGGGCAGCCAAAGCGGGTAACCTTGCGTTGATTTCTCAATCAGGGGCTTTATGTTCTGCAGTACTCGACTGGGCAAAACTACAAGGTGTGGGCTTCTCCACTGTTGTCTCAATGGGCACCTCTGCTGATTTAGATTTTGGTGAAATTTTGGATTATCTTGTCTCTGATCCACAAACACAGGGTATTTTACTGTATGTAGAAGGCGTACATCATGCGCGTAGTTTTATGAGTGGTCTACGTGCTGCGGCACGTATTAAACCTGTAGTGATTATTAAAGGGGGACGACATGAGGTAGCTGCTAAAGCAGTACTCTCTCACAGTGGCGCGTTGATTGGTGGAGATGATGCCTTTGATGCAGCATTAGAACGTGCTGGGGTCGTGCGTGTCTCTAACTTTGGGCAATTATTTGCCGCTGCTAAAACTTTAGCCTCTCGTTATAAAGCCAAGGGAAGTCGTTTAGCCATTGTCACCAATGGCGGTGGGCCGGGGGTGATGGCAACTGATCGGGCGGCAGATTTACATGTTCCCATGGCAGAGCTCTCTACCGATACCATAAAAGCTTTAAGTAAAGTATTACCCTCTACATGGTCACATAATAACCCTATTGATATTATGAGTGATACTACCGTAGAACGTTATCAAGCAGCCGTGTCTATCTGTCTAGACGATGATAATATTGATGCCATTTTAATTATTCTAACCCCTCACGCAATGACCCACCCTGTAGAAGTCGCAAAAGCGATTGTTGAGGTGTCTAAAAAATCGAAAAAACCAATTTTAGCCTGTTGGATGGGGGGTGAGCAGATTGCTGAAGGGCGTAAGGCATTCGTTGAAGCCCGTATTCCTGAATTTCGTACCCCTGAAGCAGCAGTGGAAGCATTTTCTTATCTATCTGCTTATAACGAAAATCAGCAACTTTTATTACAAACTCCGGGGTCAGTAGGGCGTACAGATTTACCTGATGTTGATGGGGCGCGCATTATTATTGAGTGTGTGCTGGCAGAACGCCGTAAAGTTTTGACCGAAATTGAATCAAAAGCATTATTAGGTGCATTTCGCATTCCCATTGCAAATATTGCCATTGCCCGCAGCCCAAATGAAGCTTTAGTATTAGCCGAATCTATGGGTTTTCCTATTGCAATGAAAATCCACTCTACTGAGATTTCACATAAAAGTGATGTAGGGGGGGTACGCCTTAATATCACTAGTGCCAGTGAAGTGCGTGAAGCTTTTGTCTCTATTATGCGCAATGTTAAAAACAAATTGCCTGATACTCAGATTGACGGGGTCACCGTGGGTAAAATGAGTAATAAGCATAATGGGCGTGAATTTATGGTGGGGATCAGTCGAGATCCTGTATTTGGTCCTGTGATCAATTTTGGGATTGGCGGCACAATGGTGGAGGTGATTGCTGATAAATCAGTGAGCTTACCCCCGTTAAATCATTATCTTGCTAAAACCATGATGAATAAAAGCAATGCTAAAAAATTGCTGGGTGAATTTCGTCAAATGCCCGCAGTAAACCAGCGTGCCATTGAAGATGTCTTATTACGTGTCTCTGAGATGGCGTGTGAACTGCCATGGATTCAAGAGATGGATATTAATCCATTAATTGTGGATGAAGAGGGCGCGATTGCGGTGGATGCGCGGGTAGTGGTGAATTATTATACCCCTTCTGCGGATCGTTATGCCCACATGGCAATTTATCCTTACCCCTTCCATTTAATCACCCAATGGCAACTCCCTGATGGCATGGATGTCACTGTGCGCCCTATTCGCCCTGAAGATGCAGAGATTGAGCAAAAATTTGTGCGGGGCTTATCAGATGAATCTAAATACTTTCGCTTTATGCAAACGGTTAATGAACTTACTCCAACAATGTTGGTACGTTTTACACAAATTGATTACGACCGTGAAATGGCACTAGTGATTGTGACCCAAGATGGTGGTGAAGAGGAGCAAATTGGGGTGGCACGTTATGCGATGAACCCTGATGCAGAAAGTTGTGAGTTTGCATTAGTGGTCAGTGATAAATGGCAAAGTCGTGGTTTTGCCCATAAATTAATGACCTGTTTAATGGATGCGGCGCGTTCACGAGGTTTAAAAATTATTGAAGGGGAAGTGCTGAGTAATAACCATAGTATGTTACGTCTCATGACCAAGCTGAATTTTACTTGTGTACTCGATCCTGAAGATCGTACTGTGACTTTGGTTAGTCGCCCGCTGTAAAGATAGAAGAGTAAATATTTAGGTCACAGAAATTTTAAAATTAACTGTGGCCTAAATTACTCTCAATTTTTTAGCGTGAAGCACAAATAGCCACTGCTGGACCATTTGGATGATTAGGCTCATCCCAATTAAATTCTAAATTTTTAAAACCAACATGTTTTAAGTAACCAACAAGACTTTCACGGCTTAACCAACGACTTGTTGGCAAGGGACCACCACAAAATCCTGACCATTCTAATGCATCTTTATAAGATTGCTCTACTGCTTCATAACTAAAACCATTATATTCAAATGTTTCTGGCTCTTGAAATTTGTGGGATAACTGTTCGTTTGATTTAATTGGATCAGCATCATAATAATGTGTCCATAAAAAAACTTTATCTGTTTTTTGGGAGATTAAATCAAGAACATGAATTGGGTCTTTCATATGGTACAATACACCACAAGCCACTAATAAATCATACTTTTCTGAACTTTCTTCTAAATATTTTACAAAATCACCTAGATGAAAATTAACATTCTTTAAGCCAAATATCTCTTTGATACATAGACATTTTAAATAAGCACGTGTATTGGCTTCAATGGCAGTGACTTCTTTTGCACCCAAATCAGCAAACATATAGCTATGTCCAGCTTCTAAAGGACCCAATTCTAATACACGCTTATCCTTGATATCACCCAACACTCCTAATGCCCATGTTATTCTTCCGTCATTAAATAAGGGGACTCTACCTGGAGTGCTTGTACAATCACTCCCTGCTGGCATCATTGATGACCATTCATCAGCAAAAATATCCAGTACATTTTGCTTATTAGGCGATTTTAATACATATTCATCTAAAATATTCATACTGATTGACTCGTGTTAAAAAACGGTATTCTAACCTAAAATTCTCTCAAGTTATAGGTATTATACATGTTAGCCTCTTAGGCTTTGTTTATGTATAACACCTATAATTTTTTAAGCTAAAACAATTAAATGAGCTATACGCTCTTTGTATATTAAAAAGCAGCTTAAGCTAATGGTACACGTGGTGGCCATGCATAAGAAAAATCTTCTGCATCTAGGGTTAAATTAGGGCTATAAGCGGGATCATTAGCAAAGAAAGCTCCCCAATGTTCACGCATATAGGCTTTCTCACCTTCATAGCGTGCTTTTTTCTCTGGTGTATCTTCATAACCACGGCTGATTGATTCATGGTGATATAGCTCTGCATAAGGTGTCCATACCACACGTAAATTTAGCTGATTCATTTTTAAGCATAAATCCACATCATTGAGGGCGACTTTTAAGTGCTCTGCATTTAAACCACCTGCTGCATAAAAGCACGGTTTACGCATTAACATGCAAGCCCCTGTCACAGCAGAATAGTTTTGTATTAATGCAGCACGTCCACAATAACCTAAACTTGCACTATCAAACCCTTTATGTGCATGTCCTGCGCTGCCACCAATCCCAATTAAAACCCCAGCATGTTGTAACGTATTGTTAGGATACCAAAGGCGCGCCCCCACAATACCCACTTCAGGGCGTACAGCATGGCTGACCATTTCAGTTAACCAACCTGTATTAATGACCTCTAAGTCATTATTAAGCAGCCCAATAATTTCCCCTTGTGCATATTCCACTGCTTTATTATTCATATCGGCATAGTTGAAAGGATAGGGATAATCAATAATACGGGCTTTTCCTTCTGTTTCTAAAATTTCCATATATTCTAGCGTTGCAGGATCATCACTATTATTATCAATAATTAAAATTTCATAGTTAGGATAGTCTGTTTTTTCAAGAATACTGTCAATGCAGGTTTTTAGAATATCATAACCATTGTAAGTAGGAATGATAAGGCTAACTAAAGGGGGGGTACTGGGTAAATGATAACGGACACGTAAAGTACCAGAAACAAGCGGAGATTCTGTCACGGTTGCGGCAATATCATTGCGATCTAAATAATTTTGAATAGCTTTTTCAGCAGCAATAATGGCGTATGGTTTTTGTTCTGGATTGCTGGCTGTACTGCCTTCTAATACACGCCAATGATATAAAATACGTGGAATATGACGAATTTGAGCAGGGGTAATTTGATCAATAACACGTAAGACTAAATCATAATCTTGTGCACCTTCATACCCTTCTCTTAATCCTTCCAGCTCTTGAATTAATGATGCTTTATACACAGCAAGGTGAGTAATGAGGTTATGAGATAAAAATAGATCAGGGTTCCAATCTGATTTAAAGTAAGGATCACAACGCTGCCCACTCGTATCCAGTTTATCCTCATCAGAATACCATAAGCATGCATCAGGGTAGTTTTGCATATCTTCAGCAACCCAATACAATGCATGAGGTGCAAGCGTATCATCATGATCTAAAAAGGCAATAAAATCCCCTGTCGTGAGTTCTAATGCAGAGTTAGAAGCAGCTGAAATATGTCCATTCTCAGAGCGAAAGGTAACTTTTATACGGCTATCTTTAGCTGCATATTCTTCTAAAACTGTTTTAACATGTGGTTGAGTGGACGCATCATCTGCAATACAAAGTTCCCAATGAGGATATATTTGCTGACAAACAGAGTCTAATGCCTCACGCAAATAATTTTCAGGGGTATTATAAGTGGGCAGAATAATAGAAATTAGTGGCTGATATGACCATGCTTGATAGTTTTTTTCAAGTCGCTTAACTTGTTTTTTGGTCAAACTATCATAGTTTTTTATCCATGTTGCATAGTCTCGTGTCCCCATGGTTGACATAGGGGGGGCACTTTGTGGGGCTGCTGGTGTAGATGTTGGGCTAGAAGCAGCAGGAGAGGGGGGGATTGCAGAACTATTAGGAGAATATTGTGCTACAGCAATAAGTGTTTCTTCAATATGATCTTTTGCAGTGCGTCCTGCTTGTTTAAATAATAGTTTTAGGATGGTTTGTGTCAGTATATTTCCTGATTTCCATGTGAAAGAATTAAAAATAGATTGAATATCAACACTTAAACCATTTAACCACTGATTAAGCTGACGAAGATGGCTTTCTTTATCTTCTAGTTGGCGATGTAAAGTACTTTGCTTCTCTTTTTCAGTGGAGAGTAATGAGGATAATTGGTTTTTATCATCATTATACTGTTTCTCTAGTGCTTGTATCTTGTTTTCTAGTGCTTGAGATTTGCTTTCTAGTACTTGAGATTTGCTTTCTAGTACTTGAGATTTGCTTTCTAGTACTTGAGATTTTTGTTGCGCTTGTTTAAGTGCCTGCTCTTTTTTTACAGTCACATCTACCAATTCACGCTGATGAGTAGCGGTGAGTTTAGCTAACTCTTCAGCTTGATTATTTTTTAGCTCTGCAATGGTTTCAGTATGCAAAAACTGTTGTTTTTCTTGTGTTTGCCGTAATTTTTTTACAGTATTGCAATGGGCTTCATAGGTTTCCAGTGTTTCAGCTGCCCCTGCAGATAGCTGTGGAATATCATTAAATGTTAAGATTGTTTTTTGCTCAAATGCATCCACCAATGTTTGTTGTTGATGATTAATATAAGCAGATTGTAGTGTAGTATCACCATGCGCATGATGTAAATCAGGGCTTAAGAAAGCTAAAATTTCTTTCTCTTGAGGAAGGCGTAAACCTTGTACTGATAATTCATTAAGCTGCTGATATAAGTGATTAACTGTTGCAACAGGATCATGCATTAAATCATGATAAGAAACTAATAAACGGGGTAAACCCTGTGTTTGCTGAAGAGTAGATAAATTATAATATTCCCACAGTGCTGTCCCCAACTGTAAAGAAAAACCTTCACGATTTTGGAGAGATTGAGCAACTTGAATAGGGTTGCGGTAGACAATAATATGAACAGGAATTTCGCAATATTGCTGCCAAAAAGGTAGTAATAAACATAAGCGAGGATCTTTCAACATCCACGGACGATGTGCATCTAAACCTAAAATAATTTCACGTGCTAGACTACCAAATTTTTCTGTTAAAGCATCATCTAATTGCTCAGGTGAAAACTGAGCTACTTTATCCCAGTTTACTCCTAAGTGTGTGAATATCTCTTCATTCAAATTAATAACATCACGTCGTTCCCAATACCCCTTAGGGTTTGCATCAGTGGCAGGAAGCTCCATACGCTCAGGGGCAAAGTAAGCGCCCATCATATTTAAAATACGTGCAATCGCAGATGTTCCTGAGCGGTGCATACCCAGTACAATTAGTTGCATATAAAATTCTCCAAAAATATAATTCTTCTATTCATTGTAAGCGAGGTGGGTAAGCAAGGGAATGATCTTCGTAAGAAATGGTTAAATTTGGGTTGTAATAAGGATCATCGGCAAGCACATTGCCCCACTGCTCACGTATATAATTAATTTCATGACGTAAGCGTAAAAACTTCTGTGGGGTATTATCTACACCTCGGCTTACTGACTCTAAATGATACAGTTCAGCATGAGGTGTCCACACAATCAAATAACCTTGTTGACGAATACGTAAACACAGATCAACATCATTAAATGCCACTTTTAAATTTTTTTCATTTAAGCCGCCTAACTCTTCAAATACTGTATGGCGTAATACTAAACACGCGCCAGTAACCACCGATACATTATGCGTGGCATAGAGTTTTTTATGATCCCCAATGAGATGGCGCGGGGTGAATTTAAAGCTATGCCCTGCCACGCCACCCAGCCCAGTGGTCACCCCTGCATGTTGAATCGTATCATCAGCATAATAAAGCTTTGCCCCCACTGCTCCCACATCAGGACGCAATGCATGAGCCACCATTTCCTCTAACCAATCAGGATGAATCATTTTTAAATCATTATTTAATAATGCCAGAATCTCCCCTGTGGCATGAGTTGCCCCAATATTATTTAATTCCGAATAATTAAAGGGTTTAGCATGAGAAATAATTTTAATATTGTCATACGCTGCCAAGCTAGAAAAATAGTGTAAAGTTTCTTTTTCTACACTGCCATTATCCATAATAATAATTTCTATATGTGGATAGCTGGTTTCTTTAAGTAAGCCAGTAACTGTAGTTTTTAATAGTTCTACGCCATCCCGTGTTGGAATAATAATAGACACAAGGGGCAGTTTTTCAGGTAAGGGATAACGGAGATGAAACTGCTGTGTTTGATCACAGTGAATTTTCACTGCACAGGCTTGACGTTGAAAATGTTGATTTAACAATGCTTGTCTTATTGGATTTTGTACATTTTCATTCTCTTCATGGCGATGATATAACACAGTAGAGATATGCCCAATCATCTCTGGCTCTAGTGTTGCAATACAATGTAAACTCAGCGCATAAAAAAGCTCCTGCGCTTCATTTCCTGCCCAATTTTTCACCACAGGCACCGCATAACAACAAAGGTGCTGTATGTAGTATTGGCTGTAATATAAGTCAGGACTCCAATCAGGCTTAAAATACGGATCAAAGCGGTACCCTTGAGCAGTGATTTTATCTTCATCGGTATAAATAAGCTGATGATCTGGGTGCTGTTGAAGGTGTTGCATTAAGTAGGCACAGCTTTGTTCATGTAAGCAATCGCCATAGTGTAAGGCGGCAATAAATCCTGATGTAATCTGCTTTGAACAAGCATTAAAAAATACATTCTGTTTACTTTGAGGGTACAAAGTAATCTGAGGGTGTGTGGTAGGGTAGCTCTTATTTTCTTCCAGTAAAACATGCGCGTGCCAATGAGGAATAGTTTGATTTTTTAAACTATCCAAAGTGGCTGAAAGATTTGTATTATGCTGACAGGTGATAAGAAAATGAAAAGTAGGGGGGGCATCTATATTGCTGACTGTAGGCGCGACTAGAGGATATTGTTTTAGCCATGCGTGATACTCCACTGTATCATGCCACGGTAGGGTTTGCAGGGTGGTATCTTTCTGCTGCTTTTCTTTCCATGCATGATAGCTAAATAAAATCCGATCGATATGATCACGTGCGGTAATCCCCACAGGACGACGTAAAAGTTTTAAAATAATCTTTGCTGTGGTATCACCAATCAACCATGTGACTGAGGCATAAATATCCGCAATATCACGCTTTAAGCCTTCTAACCACTGTTGTAAGCGATTAATATCATGCTGTTGTTGATCAATAATCTTCTGTAAGCGTTGAATTTCTTCTTCTTGTTGGGCAAGGTGTGCCTGTGCACGCTGTAATTGCTGATGTTCAGTAGATGGCTCAGTCACAATAAAAATTCCAAAAAGAAATCAGTGATGGATAGGGTAAGCAAGTATAGAGAGGAATAGTATATTAGCTTACTTAAAGCAGGTAATATATATTTTCCTGTAGACTCCTCGTTACAACGCTCTGCGTTGTAATACAGCCAAGGACGCTCCGCGTCCTCCCCTTAAACTTGCACCTTGGTCCTTGGTAGCTTTAAGCAAGATGACGCAGAGCATCAGGGACTGGATTCCAACACGGAGCGTGTGGAACCAGATAAACCTTAACTTAATGGCAGTGATAAGTAAGTATAGGGGGGGGATAGTATATTAGCTTAAAGCAAGTAATATATATTTTTCTGTAGATTGGGGCTGATGTAGGAAACCCAACATTTTCTATTCAGAATATACCTATCCCCCCCTTACAAAATCATTAAATCAAATTTAAAAAGCGATTATACTGTTCTAAAACCTCGTGAGTATCCCCTTCAGCACGGGTCACCCCTTCCTCAATCCATACTGCACGGTTACATAATTGCTCAACTAATACCGCATGATGAGAAACAAAGACAATCGTTTTATTAGATTTAATTTTCTCTTGCATCATTAATGCAGATTTATGACTAAATTCTGCATCTCCCACGCCTAAGACTTCATCAATCAGTAAAATATCAGGATCAGCTTGGAAAGCAATGGAGAAACCAAGGCGCGCCACCATGCCTGATGAATAGGTTGCAATCGGTTGATCAATAAAACGCCCTAACTCAGCAAAGGCGATAATATCATCCATTTTTTCCATGATTTCATGACGACGCATACCCATTAACATGCCGCTTAAAATAATATTTTCGCGCCCTGTTAAATAATAGGTAAACCCCAATTGCATACATAATAAAGAGACATCATAACCGTGATTGGTAAACGAGCCTGCATCAGGTTTGATTAAGCCTGCAATCATACGTAATAAGCTACTTTTTCCTACACCATTACGTCCGATAATGCCAAGGCTATCCCCTTGATTAAGCTGAAAGGAAACATCCTTTAGTGCCCAATACGCTTCACCAAAAACACCCCGATTACTTTTATAAGAAATACCAACATTTTCTAATGTCAGCATCGTTTTATGTTCAACTGGATTACTCACACCATCACCTTAGGATATATATATTCAAAACGCTTAATTAATCGTACAGTTAAGGCTATGCCAATAATAGATATCAAGGCAATAATACCGAGTGATGTCCAATCAGGCCATTGATTATGCATTAAAATATTACGGTAATCCTCAATTATATTTGCCATTGGGTTTAAGTAATAATACATTTTGTATTCTTCAGGGATAATATCAGGTGATATCATCACCCCTGACATAAAGAAAACAGCCAGCAATACATTTTCAACCACAAAACGTAAATCAGGTAAAAATGGCACGATAGCAGCCAGTAAAAAGGTTAACATAGCGGTAAACAACAGTTGCACCATTAATAAAATGGGGAGGGCGATATAACTTAATCCTACCTCATAGCCATATGTCCAAAGGAAAATAAGTAATAAGGCTAAAATAAATAGAAATTTAACCGTATCAGTTAAAAGTAAAATAATGGGGAAAATGACTTTGGGCAAAAATACTTGCTGCATAAGTCCATGCCCACCAAGAATGGTTTCTGAACCATGTGATAAACATGATTTAAACCACTGCCAAATGGTTAAACCAATCAGTAAAAAAGGGACAAAATCATCGGTTTTGTGCCCCAATAATAAGCCAAAAAAGATATAAAAAACACCCATATACATGATAGGTTCAAATACCCACCATAAAAACCCTAAATAGGTACGTTGTGTTTCTGCTTTTAAATCGGCATAGGTTTTATATCGAATTAAATCAATATAATGTAGAAATTGATTAGATTTTTTATTTTGTGTTGTCATATAGGATGTGCTGAGAGGTAACAGTCTGTGACAATAAGTAATAGAAGGATAGGGTAAATAGGTGTGAAAAGTGGCTATAAACCGATGTGAGTTAATGATATATAAAAGAGATTGCGCTTTTATGAAAACTAAGTGTGCTATGCTCACCTAGTTATTTCTTTGCTTTTCATCAAGCATACTACTTTTTCACCTATGAGTATCTAGATATATTGTTTTAAATTTTAACATGATTTATCTTTTTTAAGAATATTGCACCTCATTAAGCATCAATCCCTATAATATAAACGTTATATTAAAGCTTTTTTTTCTTAAAAATTTCTCATGTTTCATATTGAAATATCCTCTTCCCTTCGCTAAAAAATGCAAGGATGGAATAGCTGCGTCATAGTATCTTATATTTTAAGGTAAAAATTTACACCGCGTATTCCAGTTTTTTAAGGTTAAGGTTTGTAATCTAAAGCATTCCCACATAAAAATATGCGGGAATGAGGGAGATTATCACCTTATCAACTATAGGTTCCAATAGCTTTGTCAGTGTTATGAAAAGATAACTTGGCATATTAAAAATCATTATGAAAATAATAACATTAGAAAAATTTAGTGATAAATATCATGAGATAGATATTAGGCCTCTTCAATGTATTCCAATCATGAATGATGGTATTGGTATGTATACACACTTTTTTTTTTATGCCCCCTCAAATAAATATTCTTCGTTAGAAGAGTTTCTAGCTGCTTGTTGGAAATATCAAGTAAAATATGAATATAATAATTCAAATTTCAGTGATCCTATTGAAGTAACCTTCCGAGATGATTTATTAGAGTCAGAGACTTTTATTAAAAAAATAAATAAAAATAGGACAATATCAAGTATTATGAGAGGGAGTGGTAAAGAGTCTGATAAAAGAAAAATTTATAAAGTACTTGAGGGTATGGAGCACACATTTCAATATGGGGAAATGAGTGATGCATATGGTAGTTATATATTTTATAATGATATACAATATTGTTTATATGAGTTTGATTTTCCGTAGCAAGCAAGCGTAGGCTGGGCTGTAGGTTGGCGCTGACGTAGGAAGCCCAACAAAAAACCACTGTGCTTAAATATGTTGGGCTTTATGGCAAACTAATCAGCTAACTGTACCGCTGTACCAGAGACTTTTATGCCTCCCACTTTTGGAATTGAAAGATTTAAATGACTGGGTTTACCCATGATTTCACCTTGAAAAATATGAATATCCTTCGGTGCATTAATTATTTTTGCTTCTCGTAAATACCCCCCTAAAGCAACCGCAGCCGCGCCTGTTGCGGAATCCTCAACCACGCCACCTACTGGAAACGGGTTACGAGAATGAATCAACTCATCACTTTCACACCAGATTAATTGTAGCGTGGTTAAATCATCCGCTAACATGATCTTTTTAAGCTCTTCAAAATCGTAGCTTAACGCATCAAGACGTTGTTTTGATTTTACTGATAAAACTAAATGCCAATTGCCTGCAAATGCACGTGCTGGTGGAATATTACTATCTAAATCCTCTAATTCCCAACCCAGTGCAGCAAGTGCTTCTTCAATTAAATTTTTTGGTGCTAATTCAAACTTAGGCTCTACTGATGTCAGCGAGGCTCTCATTTCCCCCTTATGCTCGCTGACCTCCACAGGAATAGTCCCTATAGTGGTTTCAAACTGATAGGTGCCACTGCCTGATTTTTGACCCAAAGCAACACCCGTTGCTATCGTAGCGTGTCCACAAAAGGGGACTTCAGCTTCTGGGCTGTAATAACGCACCGTTCTTTTGCTTCCACTGCTAGGGACAACAAAAGCCGTTTCTGAAAAACCCACCTCAGTTGCAATGCGTTGCATTTCACTGGGTTCTGGTAATGTATCACCTATCCATACCCCTGCGGGGTTGCCTCCTTCAGGAGTAGAGGTAAAAGCAGCCAATTTCTGTAATGTAGATGAATTCATGGGTTTATGCCTTAGTTTTTATTTTAAAGTATATAATTAGATTACGCTTTTAAATAAAAACAGTAAATGCCTTAATATTGGCAATAGTTGTGCAAATATGCACAGCTCATTTAAATATATATTAGGTGGGAGGCTTATGAATTGGAATGATTTAAAATACTTTCTAGCTTTAGCAAGAGAAGGTACTATTAGTGGTGCAGGTAGGGTACTGAATGTTAAACACACTACTGTCGCACGCAGAATTGATGCCCTTGAAGTAAGTTTGGGTACACGGTTATTTGATAAGAGTAGACATGGCTATGCCATGACGCAAGCCGCTGAAAATCTTTACCAACAAGCAATATTAATTGAAGATAAAATACGCACTATAGATAGACAAACAGCTAATCAAGATGCTGCCTTAGCAGGCTCATTAAAATTAACTAGCTCATTTGAATTGGCTAATCGCCTTATCATTCCCAAGATGAAAGTATTCTGTCATCGCTTCCCTGATATTGATATGCAGCTTTTGGTGACTAAAAATTTAATTGATTTGGCTGCTATGGAAGCAGATTTAGCGATTCGTATCACACCTAATCCACCAGATTATCTAGTGGGGTTTGAAATAATGACATTACATTATGGCATCTACGCATCACCTGATTATTTATACTCTTCAGCTAAAAAAACAAAAGTAATACTTTTTCAATCAGAAACTAAGCGACCAGATTGGGTCAAAAAATACACTGACAACTCTGATATTTCATTGCGTGTTGATGATGCAGGTTCGATGGCGATAGCGGCGGCGAATGGTTTTGGTTTGGCAAGATTACCTTGCTTTATTGGAGATACTCAATCGGGATTGGTGCGTTTAGATATTAAAATGCCCGCATCAGATTGGGGGATTTGGGTATTAAATCATGTAGAATTACGGACAACAGCGCGAGTACGGGCATGTAAAGAATATTTGGTATCAGTGTTAGAAAGTCAGCGTGATCTTGTTACGGGGAATTTATCTACATTTGCAGCAGATTAGGCGAATTAAGTAAGGGAAAATAGATGTGTTATGTGAAAGGTGTAAGAAAAAAGGGGGAAGAACTTCCCCCTCTTTCTATCACATCAATATGATAAATTATGCAGATACTGCGTGATCTAACACAGGGTTACCGTAGAGTTTATTCCGTACTGCTTTACGGATTAAATCAACAGGAATTAGAATCACTGCAAAGGCGATCACATAACCCCATTCATATCCTTGTAAACCAACTGTACGTAAAATCTCCCCACCGACATAAGTGAAGAAGGTTTGTACAATAAAGATGATTGCAATAATCGGTAAGAATAAGCGATTATCAAAAATATTCTCAAACAAGTTTAAGCTTTGTGTACGGGCATTAAAGGTATTAAATGCGTGCATAAATACAAAGAAAGCAAAGAACGCGGTTAAGAATGAAGCTTCTGTGGCAAATAATTCACGAATCGGTGGGTATTTTAAGAAGATCATACTCCATATTGCTGCTACCACACCGTTGATTAAAATAGATGACCACATGTCATTGTTAATCAATGGCTCTTCTTTCGGAATCGGTTTCTCGTACATGTAACGATTTAATGCCGCTTCTCCTGCAAAAGCTAATCCTGCTAAGGTATCCATGATGATGTTAATCCATAATAATTGAATCATGGTTAACGGTAGTTCGATACCAAAGAAAGGGCCTAAAAATGCCACTAAAATAGCAGAAATATTTACCGTTAATTGGAAGATTAAGAACTTACGAATCGATTTAAATAAAGTTCGACCGTATAACACCGCTTTAGTAATAGATGCAAAGTTATCATCTAAAATAACAATATCACTGGACTCTTTGGTCATTTCTGTACCACTGCCCATTGAAAAACCCACATCCGCATTTTTCACTGCAGGCGCATCATTGACCCCGTCCCCTGTCATGCCAACAACCCAGTTCATTTCTTTCGCTAATTTAACTAAGCGACTTTTATCAGTAGGGTAAGCACGCGCTACGACATACAAATTAGGTAATAAGGTTTTAACCTCTTCATCAGACAGTTTTTCTAATTCAGTCGAGGTGATGATCTTCGCTTTTTCATCTTCTAACAAGCCGACATCTTTAGCAATCGCTTCAGCGGTAGCTTTTGCATCTCCAGTGATCATGATGACTTGAATCCCTGCATCTTTGGCTGATTTCACCGCAGAATAAGAAGTTTCACGTAAAGCATCACGTAAACCAAAGAAGCCAACAAGGGTTAATTGCTGTGGTAAATGATTATCTTCACTAATTACATCATCTGTGACGGCAATGGCAAGTAAACGCATCGCTTTTGCAGAAAGTTCAGCCATTTTTTCTTCTAAAATGACGTGATTAATTTCCTGACGTGCACCCTTTTCATCTAAATAATGCGTACAGTTAGCGAGAATAATTTCAGGCGCACCTTTGACCAAGGTTTGATTGCTTTCACCACTGATTTGGGTGGCAGAGAATTTACGACTACTAGAGAATTGAATCATATCAACAATTTCTATATTGTCATTCTCTTCTGCTAAAGCATCGCCTAAAAAGCGTAATAAGGCTTGTTCAGTTCGATCTGCACCGACTAATTTAATATCAGTTTTATCACTGGCATCAATCACCGCACTGGTGTTGTAACGTAAAGCTGTGGTTAATGTATTAGCTTGTGTCGTCGATAATTCACCTAAATTTGCATAGGCTGATCCTGTGCCTGTGACAAAGGTTTCTGCACTGAGTTTACCTTGGGTTAATGTTCCCGTTTTATCACTGAATAATACGGTTAAACTTCCTGCGGTTTCAATCCCTAGTAACTTACGTACTAACACTTTAACATTTAGTAATTTTTTCATGTTTAAGGCTAAAACCATTGCGATCATCATCGGCAAGCCTTCAGGCACTGCTACCACAATCACTACAATCGCTAAAATCATTGCAGTCACTACATCACTGATGATTTCCCCATTTGGTAAGGCAAGATAAGCCGTTAAACCGCCATCTGTTTGTAAAAAAATGTTATTTGCCATAAAAGCAAAAAAGATAAACACCGCGCCCACATACCCAAAAGTACTGATATGTTTACCTAAAATAGCAAGCTTCTCTTGCAGAGGTGATAAGCGATCTTCAGCACTGATGATCTCTTTCATGGTCTCGCCGTATTGGGTTTTATCCCCAACGGCAACAGCTTTCATCACCGCTTCACCATCTTCTACTAAAGCAGCACGATATACACCGTGTGTATCATTATCTACCTTAGCTTCATCTTCAGCGGCTTTTTTATGTACCGCTTCTGATTCCCCTGTTAAGGAAGCTTGGTTACAGTCAATATGCCCACTCACTAAATAACCGTCAGTTGGAATAGTGTCTCCCGGTTGTAGCAAAATATGATCGCCGACAACCAAATCACCAATATTAATTTCCCCTAAGTGCCCATCACGAAATACTTTAACGTTAATCGCCGAGGCTTCTTCTAACAATTGTTGGAATTCAGTTTCATTACTGTACTCTGACCATGTTGCCACTAAGGTTGCCAAAGCAACGGCTATGGCAATTCCCACTCCCTCATACCAGTGGGCGTAACCAAAAATAGCAAGGATGATGGTGACAACCAGCGCGACCAATAAAATGATAATAATGGGATCTTCAAAATTTGCCTTTAGTTTATCCCAAAATGTTTCTACCGCTTGTGTCGTGATACGGTTATCGCCATGCTGTTGGCGCGACTGCACCACCTCATCAGCACTTAAACCTTTGAATGAAAACTTCATAAACCCCTCTTAATCGCATGAAAAAAACCCCAGTCTTTTTAATCAAAAAAGCACTGAGGTTCTAGTAAAAAACTATGACTGCTTAGATGTCGATTTATAAATCGAACTCACTAGGATTTAACCCTAATTCAACACAAATATCTTTGATCATGGCTTTTTCACTGTCGTCAAAGTCACCATCAGCTAAACCAATGGCACAACAGACACGTACTAATAAACGTGCGCCTTCTTCATTACTTTTTAGCTTACCCACCGCTTTTAAGGCTTCACCTTTACCAATGGTGTGGTCAAATTCAAAGTTATCTGCAAATTTATTGAAGCTTTTAATCACTTCTTGCATATCAAAGGCTTTCAACTGCTCAGAGCGTTGGATAAAGCCGACCATTTTTTGTTTTTCACTGGCATCAATAGAACCATCTGCCGCAGAAACTAAGGCACACCCTGCTACCACTGCATCGAGGAAATCTTTATTTTTAAAGCGTGCAACTTCTTCTTGTAGTGCATCTTTTTTTTCATTTAACCAGCTTTTCATACTTGCTAAAGACATAACGGTATTCCTTTATTTGTACTGCATTACCCAAGGGAGTAACGCCGCTGTATCAGCGTGTTGACTCTCTTCCCGCATGGAGATCAGTTGTATTCCAATTGGGTTTGTTGTATCAAAACGTACCAAGCAACAACTGTTACCTGAATGAGGGGTATAATCAACTAAAAAATGTTTATTTTCTTCTACTGTGACCACCAAACATACAGCTTGTTGTGCTAACTCAGCATGGCTATGACAAATAAACCATACATGATCTAATGCTGCAATATTAATATGGTGCTCTGCTTGTGTTACAGCAACACAGCTTTGTTCACCTGTTTTGGAAACACTTGCCATATAAAATTCAGCTTGTGTCGCCGTCGTATGCAAACGGACACTCACCTGAGGGTGATTAATAAAAATACGTTGCTCATCTGCTAACGCTGTCCCATCAGGTTTAGTAAAAATGGGCGGTTTTTCAGAAGAGGCAACAGTATCGACCTCTTTAACCTCTTTAATTTTTTCAGTAACAGGAGGAGAAGGAGGCGTAGGCACGGCTGTCGCTGTCGTTTCAGTTGTCGTGGCTGTATTAGTTTGTGGTGCAGTTGTACCCAATTCACTGGGTAAAAATGTATCAGGGTCTAAACTTAAATCACGACAGATTGTTCGTACTATCGCTTTTTCATCATCATCAAAGTCCCCATCAGCCAAACCAATAGCGCAGCAAACACGCACTAATAAACGAGCTGCTTCCTGATCATTTTTTAGCTTACCAATTTTGTGTAAGGCGTTGGCTTTACCAATTTCAACACTAAACTCAAAATCATCACTGAGTTGATTAAAACGACTGATCACATCAGCGGCACTAAAATGCTGCAAATCTTCATTACGCTGAATAAATTGCACCATTTTTTGTTTTTCACTGGCATCAATAGAGCCATCAGCATAAGCAACAAGAAAACAGCCAGCAATTACACCATCTAAGAAATCTTGATTTTTATAACGATGAATGGATGCTTCTACCGCACTTTTTCGCTCGTTTAACCAGCCTTTTAAACCCATAATTACCACTTTATTATATTGGCATTATAGAACCGCTAAACAAATGAATAGCGGTCTATAAACGCTACATGTAATACAACGTTATTCAATTATTGCTAATAATTGCTCAAGGGTTTTTAGACCTTTTAATGTCCCAGCTGTACTGGTATTGACTAATTTAGCACCCATTGGGCTGCTGTTATCAATCATAGCTAAACAACATACGTTTCCTGTATCCCCTGAGTCAAGCTCAACAGAAACACTTTTACCTGTATCATCAATAATACTTAAGTTTACATCACTGTCACTAAAACGTGCGGCTTGACCTGATTGCACCATGCCGTAATCCCAACATAGTAACCATAATTTTTCCATATCATCTAAACGAGTGATACGCATGGTTTCTTCGTTGTCACCGCCTGCGTCACCCACCCCTTCATCTTTACTCAGGCTCATGTAAGGGAATTCGTTCATATCCCCTAAATCACCAAAGTAAACTAAGCCTTCTTTCCCATCCTTTGCACGGTAAATTGCAGCTAAATCAAAATCTGCTGCGGTGGTCCATTTCATAGAAACCATTAATTGTTTAATCGCAATAAAAGCTTCTGAACCTTTTTGTTTTAATTCCATAATATCCTCGCGTTCCTTGTGAACTAAATTAATACCAATAATCGCATTGTTACGATCATTTAAAGAGTATAGTACATGGTAAAAAAAGTCATTACATTATGCATTATTTTAATAATGTAATAAGCTATAAATCCTTGTGTCACCGCTCTTTCATAGTTATTTTTGTATCAGCATTTTTCTCAGTGCTGTGACATATTATGGTATATATGGGATAAAATTTCATCTCTCAAGGCATCAAAACAAAATAGAGTAAAAATTTATGCAAATTGGGGTTATCAAGTTAACAATTGGAGATAGTATGGTTGTTTTACTATCTTGCATCCTTTTGTTTTATATTTATAAATTTTATTGGGTGAAGGGGGAACAAGCAGAGTTTGCACGTATTACCGTGATGGAAAATAAAGTGATTGATGTTGATTTGTCACAGGATCAAGTGTTTTCTCTACAAGGTCGTTTGGGGGAAAGTGTGATTGTGGTAGAAGAAAAGCAGATTCGTTTTACTGATTCACCTTGTAAGGGAAAACTGTGTATTCATGCGGGTTGGTTAGCAGAAGGGGGGGATTTTACTGCCTGCTTACCGAATCAAATCAGTATAGAATTAAAGGGTAAAAACCATTATGATTCGATTGTGTATTAAAAAATTTTAAACTGGATTTTATAATTAATGAGACATTTTTTAAAATCTCAACCTAATATTAAAAAACAATATGAGTATTTATGTTATAGGGAAAATGAAAGGCAAGAGCATGAATATATTGACAATTTACTATTATTTTTTGATAAGTATAGACTTTATTATGAAATTATCTTAAATGATCTCACAGCTCGTGATTGGATGCTTAATAGTTATCCTTTTTTTTGGTGGGGTAAAATAGATGTTGAAAAAGTGAGTCATCACCATGTTGTCACTTTTTATAACCTTAATCATGATAGTTATATTGATTTTTTTGAACCTTTTATTAATAAAAATACAAGAACATCAGAGTTTGTATATATTATTTGGTTTGATGACAGTCGCCCTATAATAAAAATGAGATTTTTGGATGTTATCAAATATATAGACAACCTGCTTGATGAAGGTTGGAATACTTGGGTTGTATGCCCTGAAGGAGGTTGGTGTATTGAACACCATCATATTGGTGAATTAAGCCTTTGCCTGTTAGAAACCTATGAATAAATTATAATTTATTGGGGGGAATATAAGTTATGAGAAAAAAATCTAATTCTAGAATAAAACGCTTAAAAAAAACGAACGAGTTTTTAATACAAAAGTTTAAAAAAGAAGCAAGAGAAGAAAAAATTGCATACTTACTATCCCTTTTCGATAAAGAATCTATTAATTACGAAGTAATTTTTGATGATTATGATGATTTAACGACAGATACACCGCGTAATTGGATACAACATCATTATACTTTTCAATCTTGGGGAAAAATAAATAGTAAACCATTAAAAAATAGCCGTGTATTTAATTATGATGATTATAAAAGTTATACAGAGGTTCTCAATCAAATTATTCAACAAGAACATATTGAGCCTGAATTTGTATATATCATTTGGGGAAGCCAGCCACTACTAAAAATGCAGCTTTTTGATGTTGTTGAATATGCTTTTTTTCTTTTTGGGGAATACTGGTGTACTTGGATTGTATGCCCTGAAGAGGGCTGGTGCATTGAGCATAATAATATGGGTGATATCAGCTTTTTACCTGTTGAAAAAAATTAAGGAAATAAAACTTAAAATCTAAAAAATTAATTTTGACTCGTTTATATCCTGATAGACACTATATTATTACTTAATATAGATAAAGGTTTATTTTTACCAAAAAAACAGGTCAAATAATGTGCGCTATATTCTAATTACTTTTTTTCTATTTTTTTCATTCAATACCAATAGTTATGCTGAAACAACCAGTTATAAAAAACTATATAAAGCCGCCCGCCAATTAGAACAAGCTGGGGATATAAAACAAGCCTTAATAAAATACGAACAAGCTTTTCAACTCAGCCAAGCTTCTGCGCCTAAAAAAGCGGCTGCCATTGCCTTTTGGCTAGGGCAATTACACAGCCAACAAACCAATCTCCCCCAAGCTTTCCACTATCATCAACGTGCCTTAACATTACGCCAACAACATTTTGGTACACAACACAATGCAGTCGCTGTCAGCTTAAATGCAGTGGCAGGCTTATATTTTAAAAAAAATGACTTTCTACAAGCACAAAAATATTATCAACAAGCCTTAACAATTATTGAAAAAAATAGAGGTGCAAAACACAGACAAACAGCCATTTATCTCAATAATTTAGCTGAAGTAGCACGTGAATTAGGGGACTATACCCAAGCACAAAAATTACTATTACGTGCCTTAGAAATTGATACACAACACTACGGTGAACAGCATCCACGTAATGCGATTAGATTAAATAACCTTGCAGAAGTTTATCGCTTACAAGGGCATTATAAGCAAGCGAAAAACCTACTTGATAAAGCTGTTGAAATTGATAGCACAGCGGTTAAAAAACAAGAAAATGATCCACTTAATCTAGCGATACGTTTTAATAATCTAGGACAATTTTATCGCACTATTGGTGCCTATGAGAAAGCCATTGAAGCCTATCAACAAGCATTGGCTGGATTTGAAAAACATGCAGGAATACATGATCCCCGCACGACTGTTATTTATAATAATTTAGCATGGGTCTATCAACTCACAGTGCAGACCCAAAAAGCAGAAAATTATTATAACCGCGCCTTAGCCAACGCAGAAAAAAACTACTCTACTCCTCACACAGATACTGCACGTTATTTAAATAATTTAGCACTACTTTATGTTGAGCAAGAAAAATTTACCCAAGCAGAAAAATACTATCAACGTGCATTAAAAATCTGGCGACATATTTATTCTGATTTTCATCCCAGTATTGCCAGTACTTTACATAATTTAGCAAAACTATACCGAGTATTAGGGAATTATCCAGAAGCTGAAAAACGCTTGCAAGAAGCATTAGTGATTGCCCAAAGTGCAGGACAACCCGAATTATTATGGGCAATTCAAGATAATTACAGTCGCCTTTTTGCCCAACAGCAGCAATACCATGCAGCAATCTTCTTTGCTAAACAAGCGGTTAATACTTTACAAAAATTACGTATCAATGTGGCTCAAATGGATAAGGAACTACAACGTTTATTTTTACACAGTAAAATGCCTGTTTATCGCCATTTAACCAACTTGCTTATTAACCAAGGACGTTTAAGTGAAGCGCAACAAGTGATGATGATGATCAAAGAAGAGGAGTACTTTGATTTTATTCGCCGTGGTCAGCCATCCAATGTGAGAACCTTAACCGCTGGTTTTACCTCGCAAGAACAATTATGGGTGGCACGGGTTGAAAAAATTTACCAACGGTTATTGTCCATTGGAGAACAATTACGCCATTTAGAAAATAAATTTACCTTAACAAATAGTGAAAAACAGCAACAACAACAGCTTTATCAAGAACTCTCTGCTACCCAAGCGGCGTTTAATTTTTATATCAAAACTTTGAAAAAATCCTTACAAACCGATACAGCATGGGGTAAAAATCAGGTTATTGAAACCATTTGTCAAAAAGAAGGAGACAGTGCAGCCACTCCCCCGCCAGCAAAAACAGAACGTAGTTATGATAAAAATGTTAAAGCATTACAAAAGGTATTAGAAACATTAGGGCATGATGTAGTGTTAGTACAATACTTTATTGGTGATGATAAATTGCGCATGATTTTAACTACTGCCACACGTCAGTTTTGTCGAGAAAGTCTTGTAAGCCGACAAGATTTAAATCAACAAATTTCTCGCTTTCGCCAAGCAATGCAAATTTTACGTAAACGTCCACACCGAGTTGCCTATCAATTATATCAATTAGTATTTGCCCCCATCGCGGAAGATATTGAAAAAGCAGGAGGGAAAATGCTGATGTTTTCCTTAGATGGGCAATTGCGTTACATCCCCATGGCAGCTTTATATGATGGAAAGCAATATCTAGTAGAAAAATATGCCATGACCATGTTTACCGAAGCAGCTCGAGATAAAATTCGTGATTTACCCCCCACTGTTTGGCATTTAGCAGGCTTAGGACTCACACGTGCTTTACATAATTTCAATCCATTACCCGCAGTAGAAACTGAGCTTGATAATATTATTCGACAAGATGAAGCAGATGCCAGTGGTTTACTCTCAGGGGATATTTATTTAAACGATGCGTTTACTGCACAGCAATTACAACAAAGCTTGCAATCTACTTATTCAGTCCTACATGTTGCCAGTCACTTTGTATTTCAAACAGGGACAGATGAAGATTCTTATTTATTATTAGGTGATGGTAATCTATTAACCCTTGCAGATATAAAACAAGGCTATAATTTTGGAAGTTTAGATTTATTAACCCTTTCAGCATGTCAAACAGGTGTGGGGGCGCGTGCCAATGGACGCGAAATTGAAGGCTTTGCTGCTTTAGCCCAAAAACAAGGCGCAAAAAGCGTGATTGCAACTCTGTGGTCAGTTAATGATGAAGGTACAGGGGATTTTATGCAGTATTTTTATAAAATTCATACTGAAGAAGCAGGCTTAACCAAAGCGCAAGCCATGCGCCGTGCTCAACTGGCTTTTATCTATGCAGGACGCAAAAAAACACTACAAAAAGGTACTAAGTTATACCCACGCTATTATACACACCCTTATTACTGGGCACCTTTTATATTAATGGGGAATTGGTTATAAGTGTAGCTTGGTGCTGATGTGCATAATTTCAGTATCTAAAATAAAAATTAAAGCCATTTAATCATTCTATTGAGTAGAAAAATAGTTGATTAAGAGATTTATTTATATTTTTTACTTACAATTTATAGCTGAAATAAGAAAAAATCCCTTTCCCCTGTTACAGCACAAGATAATCTTTGATATGATTAAAGCCATCAAAATTAGTGACACCGTATGATTTAATATACTAGGACAGGTGTACTCACTACGCTTTCACACTGCATAAAAATGGTATACCGCTTATGTCAATTCAATTTGGGATAGTTATGGATCCCATCGCTCATATTAAACCCTATAAAGATACCAGTTTAGCAATGCTATTGGCTGCACAGCGACATGGGTGGATATTGTGGTATATGGAGCTAAGTGATCTATATTTAGAAAATGGTGAAGCTTATGCAACCATGTATCCTATTACAGTAGAAGACAGTACCACACATTGGTATGAATTAGGTGAAGCAGAAGTTAAAAAACTTGCTTCGCTTGATACGGTCTTTATGCGTAAAGATCCCCCTTTTGATTTAGAATTTATTGCTGCCACCTATTTATTAGAGCAGGCTGAAGCGGCTGGGACATTAGTTGTCAATAAACCGCAAAGTTTGCGTGATGCCAATGAAAAACTCTTTACAGCATGGTTTCCACAGTGTTGTGTGCCAAATATCGTCACACGTAGACAGCAACATTTACGTGAATTTATTGCCACGCATAAAGATGTGATTATAAAACCCATTGATAGCATGGGTGGAGACTCTATCTATCGTGTGCGAGAAGGGGATGTTAATACCTCAGTTATCATTGAAAATATGACTTTTCATGAACAACGCTTTATTATGGCACAAAAATATATCCCTGAGATTGTAAAAGGGGATAAACGGATTCTATTAATTAATGGAAAACCTGTCCCTTATGCTTTAGCGCGTATTCCTGCTGAAGGGGAAACACGCGGTAATATTGCAGCAGGTGGACGGGGTGAACCTGTTCCCTTAACAGAACGAGATTACTGGCTATGCGAACAGGTAGGGCAAACGTTACGCGATAAAGGTTTATATTTTGTTGGTTTAGATGTGATCGGTGATTATCTCACTGAAATTAATGTCACCAGCCCAACCTGTATTCGAGAGCTAGATAAAGCTTATAATCTTGATATTGCAGGTGAATTAATGGATATGGTTGCTGAAAAACTATAAAGTATCACCAATAGGTAGGACAAGGTAATAAATCATTATTACCTTGGTTATGTATTTATCTTTTAAATCCCTCTAACACAGTTATAGCTATCATGAACAAGAAAATTCTCTATATTAATTCTTACCACTGTGGGGATAAGTGGAGTGATGGTATTGTTAATGGGATTGAAACAATATTAGCTAATAATCCTAATGTGCATCTCAAAACGATTGAGCTAGATAGTAAACGTAAACCCAGTGAACAGGATAAGCAACAAGCAGCCTTACGCGCTAAAATTATTATTGAAGCCTTTTGTCCTGATGTCATTATTATCAGCGATGATAATGCCGTTAAATACTTATTAATGACCTACTATCAAAACTCGCCTCTCCCTTTTGTCGTGTGTGGGCTGAGTCATACTAATTTACATGCAAATTTTCCCCATCAGCATGTCTCCAGTATGTTAAAAATTTCCCAACTTCCCCAATTACTCCGCTATTTAAAAGTTTTTACTCAAGGGCAAAATATTGGCGTATTAGGTGCTACATCAGAAGCTAATCAAAACTTGATTAAACATCATCAAACTAACCTTGGTATTGCCTATCATAAAGTCGCATTAGTGGAGGATTTTGAACATTGGTTAGAAGCCTACGCCAATTTACAACGTACTGTGGATATGATGATTTTAATTGGCCATAAAGAAGTGGCAAACTGGGATGAAGCCGCTGCACATAAATTTGTATTTGATGTCACGCGTATCCCCGTTGGCAGTATTCATGATGAAGGTGTCCCCTATTCTTTACTGGCACTAGGAAGAATTCCTGAAGAGCAAGGGATTTGGGCAGCTCAAGCTGCTTTAAAAATTCTTGCAGGCGGTGATCCAGAAAAAATTACTCTAAATCATAATCGAAAGTTTCACCTATTTTTTAATGCCGCTTTAGCGGATAAACTAGGGATTACCAAGCATCCACAATGTGCGATTCCATTCTAGTGAAACCTCTTATTTTTGATTAAAATAAAACCCATGATCCCCTGCAACAGAGCAGAGCACAGAAAATCCCCTTTTTTCTGTTATAATAGGCTCATTTACCTGCGCTATAATGAATGATTAAGCCATCATAGCCACATATTATAAGTTAATCTATTTGATTTATTCTTCTCCATTTTTAGTTATAGGGTCTTCAATTCATGCGTACCTCTCAACTTCTTCTGTCAACACTTAAAGAAACGCCTGCAGATGCAGAGGTCATCAGTCACCAGCTTATGTTACGTGCTGGAATGATACGTAAATCCGCTTCAGGGCTGTACACATGGTTACCCTTAGGATTACGTGTATTAAGAAAAGTTGAAGCCATTGTACGGGAAGAAATGGATAACGCAGGCGCACAAGAGTTATTAATGCCCGCCATTCAACCCGCTGAATTATGGGAAGAATCAGGACGTTGGGAGCAATACGGTGGGGAATTACTACGGATTAAAGATCGCCATGATAGAGATTTTTGCTTTGGTCCTACCCATGAAGAAATCATTACTGATTTAGTACGTCGTGAATTACGCAGTTATAAACAACTACCTGCTAACTTCTATCAAATTCAAACAAAATTTAGAGATGAAACCCGCCCACGTTTTGGGGTGATGCGCGCGCGTGAATTCTTAATGAAAGATGCTTATTCTTTTCATTCAAATCAAGAATCATTACAAGAAACCTATGATGCCATGTATGCCGCTTATCAGCGTATTTTCACTCGCATTGGTTTAGGTTTCCGTGCTGTATTAGCTGATTCAGGTAATATTGGTGGCAGTAACTCCCACGAGTTTCATGTATTAGCCGATTCAGGTGAAGATGCAATTGCTTATAGTGATGGCAGTGAATACGCCGCCAACGTTGAACTCGCTAAAGCTCTTCCCCCTGCCACTGATCGCCCAGAAGCAAAAGCCCCAAGTTTAGCGGTGATGAACACCCCTGAGCAACGCACGATTGAAGCCGTCAGTGAATTTTTAAATGTTTCAGCACAACAATGTGTCAAAACATTATTAGTCAAAGGCAGTGAAGACGGATTAGTCGCTTTAGTATTATGTGGACATCATACTTTAAATGAAATTAAAGCCGCCAAACATGAAGCGGTCGCTAGCCCATTAGAATTTGCTACCCCTGAAGAAGTGCGTGCAGCCATTAATTGTGATATTGGCTCTATTGGTCCTGTTGGCTTAACTTTACCTATCGTTGTTGATCACAGTGCGGCACACCTTGCTGATTTTGTTTGTGGTGCAAATAAAGAAGGACAACATTTAGTCGGCGTAAACTGGGGACGTGATTTACCAGAACCTGAAACCTTTGATTTACGTGATGTAGAAGTGGGTGATAGCAGTCCTGATGGACAGGGTAAACTGGCTATTGCACGCGGCATTGAAGTGGGGCACATTTTCCAATTAGGCACAAAATACAGTGAAGCCATGAATGCCAGCGTATTAGATGAGAATGGAAAAGCCACAACCTTAACAATGGGATGTTACGGTATTGGTGTTTCTCGTGTAGTGGCTGCTGCGATTGAACAAAACTATGATGAAAACGGTATTATCTGGACAGAAAGCCTTGCACCGTTCACTGTGGTAATTGTACCGATTAATCAACATAAATCAGAACGTGTAAAACAAGCCGCTGAAACCTTATACAGTGAACTTAAATCAGCAGGTATTGATGTTCTATATGATGATCGTAAAGAGCGTGCAGGCGTTATGTTTGCTGATATGGAACTGATTGGGATTCCACACCGTGTTGTTTTAGGTGATCGCGGTTTAGAAGCAGGTGAAGTTGAATATAAAGGGCGCAAAGATGAGGCAGCAAGTAAAATCGCACTGACTGATATTGTCACAGTATTAAAAGAAAAGTGTGCAGTATAACGGCTGTATTTTTGCTACAATAAAGCGTTTTTATTATTTATTTTTACACGGAGTGAGAGATTAATGAGTGTCAATATTGTCAGTTTACTAGGTGATGAAGCAGATAGTTTATTAGACTATACATGTACTGCTATCAGCAAAGATACCTTGCACCTACCGGGTGCAGACTACATTGATACAGTTGTCAGCCCTAAAAATTTAAAACCTGCTGTATTACGTAACTTCCAAGATTTATTTAATCACGGACGTTTAGCAGGTACAGGTTATGTATCTATTTTACCTGTAGATCAAGGTATTGAGCATTCTGGTGGTGCATCCTTTGCACCTAACCCTGCTTATTTTGATCCTGCAAACATTGTAGAATTAGCTATTGAAGGGGGCTGTAATGCAGTCGCTTCTACATTAGGTGTATTAAATTCTGTTGCTCGTCAATACGCGCATAAAATTCCATTTTTAGTGAAATTAAATCACAATGAAATTTTAACTTACCCTAATATTTTTGATCAAACGATGTTTGCTTCTGTTGAGCAAGCGTTTGACATGGGTGCTACCGCAGTGGGCGCAACAATTTATTATGGTTCACCTGATTGCCGTCGCCAAATTCAAGAAATCAGTGAAGCTTTTGAGCGTGCACATGAGTTAGGTATGGTAACCGTATTATGGGCATACTTACGTAACCCTGGTTTCAAAAAAGACGGTGTAGATTATCATTCTTCTGCTGATTTAACAGGACAAGCTAACCATTTAGCTGCGACAATTAACGCGGATATCGTTAAGCAAAAGCAAGCCACAAATAACGGTGGTTACAATGCGATTAAATTTGGTAAAACACATCCTAAAGTATACAGTGAGTTAACCACTGATCACCCTATTGATTTAGTTCGTTACCAAGTGGCTAACTGTTACATGGGGCGCGCTGGTTTAATTAACTCAGGGGGTGAAGCAGGTGAAAACGATTTAGCACAAGCAGTACGTACTGCGGTGATTAACAAACGTGCTGGTGGTATGGGCTTAATTTCTGGACGTAAAGCTTTCCAAAAACCAATGGCTGAAGGGGTTGAGTTATTAAATGCCTTACAAGATGTTTACTTAGATGATAGCATTACAATTGCTTAATATTTAAGTGATTTCATAATTTTATTATGATTGCAAAAACCTGTTAGGTGGTGAAACATCTAACAGGTTTTTTTATGTTCTTTTTTTATGTTTTAGCTTTCATTCAGCAGTTTAGAGCGGTTAAACGGTGCGTAGTGTGCGGCAAGGGTGACAGAAGCAGTCCCGAGAACAAAGACAAATAATGCCATAAAGTTTAGATCACCACGGTATAAAGAGGTGAGAATAAATAAACCTGAGATAAGAAATCCGACGATAAAGCCATGTAGTGCTTGTTTTTCTTCTACAAAGAATCGGATTGATGCCCCACCTAGTAACATAGAGACCGTTAAGGTTAATAGTCCCATCACTTGCCAGATAAGCTCTTTATTTTGCATCCAAAATTCATTTCCTTCCCCAACCATACCGCCATATGCTGCGGCAAGAATAAAAATCAGTTGATTGACTAAAAAGATAATAACAGTGATTATTGTACCGAAAGTAATGGCTTTAATATTAATCATGATAGGGGACTCTGCTTAAGGATACTTTTTTAAGTGTAACCTATTGTCATATAAATGATCATTACTTAGATCAAGAAGTTAGTGATAAATATTATCTATACTGGGAATATGTATCTTTTGTTTGGTAGTTGGAGGTGTTGGGCTTCCTGCATTGCACCAACCTACAAAATAAGAAAATATTAAATAAAGGGGAATGACTATTTTGATACTATTTCATCAAAAGGCTTAATTAAGTGTTCCTGAATAGGTTTATGTAAAAAACCTATAGGGCGAGAAACTAAAAATTTATTTTCTCCATATTTCTTTAGAATAGTTTTAATATTTTTTACATTTTCTTCTACATTAAAATTATCCCTTTCCATCTCAAATAATGGCAATAAATGATATATTATTTCAATTTCATATACTGACAATGATGAAAATAATATTTCTAAGTATTTCTGTGCGTTTTTATCATTATTAATATATTGAATGACTATATCTAAGCTTCTGAGATAAGATATCATTGCATTTTTAATATGATTATCTAGTTTAGAATTTACTTCATTATATATTTTTTGAGCAACAACCACAGGTGAAGAGTAATGTTCTTCAACAAGTTTATCTACTTTAATAAACTGTGTAATAGATTTAAAATTTTCAAAATTATTAATATTTACTTTTATTTTTTCAGGTATTGAATCCTTATCACCTGAATAGCTTTCTATATGTTGGCAATACATTTGATCTATAAAGTTCAGAATACTTTTAATATCTTTATGTTTAATAGTATCAGGACAACAATCAATAATAATTTCACTTATTACCTTATTAAATTCATCATTATAATATTGATGTATAATCGTGTTTATTTCAGCTAGAACATAAACTCCTTTTTTATCCTTAAAATTATCTAAAAATAAAACTTCAATACTCATTACATTTTGATGATGAATCTGTAGGAGATTAAAAAAAGTAGATTCAAAGTGTTCTATTTTTGAGTGATTTATTTGAGTATTTGATGCATCTAATTGATCTTTTGATATCTTAGCTTGTTGCTTTAATGCTTCTGTAGAAGCTTTTAATTCTTTACTCTGAATTTTAATTGTATGCAATAATAAAATAAGAGCAAAAAAAGCAAATGTGGGGTTTAATAAACCTCCAAAATAATCACCTATTGCCCCAAAATTACTCAATCTATTAGTATTATGAAGGATTAGCCACGAGATACTTTCATTAAATACCATGTATTTAATGAATAAAAAAGTGACTATACATATTATTAAAATAGCCATACCTATAATTATTTTAAGTAAATTATTCAAAATAATACCCCAAAGCCAACCTAGAAAATTTATAACCTTTTCACACACTCACTAATTACCTTAACCCAAACATAGTACACAACTATATCATAAGGTATTCCTAGAAATCCAACACATAAAAAAAGTAAATACCGACTACTAAAAACTACCTAGTCATATAAAATAAGTTTATACCAAAGTATTTTAACTCCCCCTCCCCTTGTTTTTCATCTATAAAACCACTATAGTTTAAACAAACTACCGTTTGGATAAAACAATGCCTATTATAAAATCAGATAAAGAAACTATCATTCGTCACTCTATCCATTTATTTAAAATACATGGCTACTATAAAACCACAATGGCAAATATTGGTGCAGAATGTGGCTTAATTAAAGGCAGTATTTATCATCACTTCCCTAGTAAAGAAGCCCTTGCCTTAGCCTGTTTACACACTATTCATCAACATTTTAGCAAAAATATTTTTAATGCTGCTTACATAACAAACTTATCAGATAAAAAAAAATTACAGCTTTTTATAGAAAAAACAGAAGATTATTTTTTAAATAGTGAGGGCGGTTGTTTATTAGCTAATTTAGCCTTAGAAACCGCAGCTGATATTCCTGATTTTAAAACAGCAATTAAAGCTTATTTTGATGAATGGCAAACCGCTCTTACCACAATTTTATCCCCTAAATTAGGTAAAACAGAAGCAGGACAGTGCGCTCAAGAACTCATTGCCCAAATACAGGGGAGCATTATGTTAATGAATTTATATGATGATACCACTGCATTTAAACGTATGAATCAAAAAATACAGCAGTTATTATGATTGATATTTAATAATTTTTAATGCGCAATTAATAATATAAAACCTCACTGTAGTGATGCTGAACATATGGAATGAGGGATAATTTTTAGTTTTAATCAAACTACCGTTTGTTTAAAAAATATTTATCGATATAATTAAAAGGCTATAAGATGATACTAGGATCTAAGGTAGAATTTAAAACAGTTGCTTATGCATGGTTAGGTGGCTTTATTGCTATCAGCATTATTGCAGGTTTAGCAGAGATAAGTGGGCAATTACTCATTATGGGCTCATTCGGTGCTTCGTGTATTTTGCTATTTGGTTTCCCAAAAAGCCCCTTCTCTCAACCACGCAACATTATTGCAGGACATTTTTTAAGTACCTTAATTGGTTTACTATGCTTATTTTACTTAGGGGATACATGGTGGAGCATGGCGTTTGCATTAGCCACAGCCTTAGCTATTATGTTATTAACCAATACGGTACACCCACCCGCAGGCTCTAACCCACTGATTATTTTTCTGGCTGCAAGCTCTATGGAATGGTCTTTTTTATTTTTACCTTGTCTAATTGGCTCTATTGCTTTAGTTATCGTTGGATTATTTTATAATAATACAATAGATAAAAAAAGTTACCCTATTTACTGGTAAAAATAATAATAAAGGGGGGATAAAAACCCCCTTTCACGACAGAATTTTTTAATTACGCCCTGTGTGTCCAAACCCGCCTTCACCGCGTTCTGAGTCACAACTAAACTCTTCCACAACATCCCATTGTGCTTGTACGACAGGGACGAAAACTAACTGACAAATGCGCTCCCCTGCTTCCACTGTAAAATCAGTATCACTACGATTCCACACGGCAATTTTAATTTCTCCGTGATAATCAGAATCAATTAAGCCCACTAAATTTGCTAACACAATCCCATTTTTTACCCCTAAACCAGAACGGGGCAATAACACCGCAGCTAAATTTTTATCTTGAATACTAATGGCTAAACCACTGCCAATCATCACTGTTTCCCCTGCTTTAATCGTCACAGGTTCTTCAATGCAAGCACGTAAATCTAAACCCGCAGCTCCTTCCGTGGTGTACTGAGGTAAAGGGATACTATCCCCAATAAGCGGGTTCACAATTTTAACTTCAATTTGACGCATAATAATAGATTCTAAGCAGAGGAAAAAAGGGGCTTACCTTACGAGATTGTAAGAAGGGATGCAAGAGGGGAATAAAAAAGTGTACTGTCTAAAATAACACTATAAATAATTGTGTTTTATGTCATTTAACTGAAGTTACGCAATAAAACCAAATAGGCTCTGTGAGTGTTTGTGAACTCTCATTTTACTGGTGTAGTTATCTTATATATTGTAGTGACGTTGCATGCAACGTCCTCGTGATCTTATTCATTCCACAACTCTTAATTCATCGCTACCATAATAGAGCCTATGAAGTGAATATGATTCAATTTAATAAAACAATATTTTATTTTTCAACCATCCCGCTGTCATCAATTATGACTGAATTGGGTTCAGTGAAAAGCGTTGCATGCAACGCTGCTACAATTTGCTGAATATCATCATTTACTGAGGTTACATCGCAAGGTCAGCATAGACCTTACCATATAACCTCAATAATGAAGAAATGCTCTATAAACGCTCATCTTTTTGGGTAAATACAACGTATACGCCTGTAAAATCCACGGCTAGACGATGTGATGCTTGTACATAGGCATGAAGCTCCCAGCGTGCCTTGCCTTTTGTCGACATATCTTGCTTAAACTGCTCTACAATATGTGGCTCAGGCATCTCACAGAATACCTGAATATCAGAGGTGACAGGTTTAAAATAATCAATACGACTGCGTCGTACTACCGTATTCGCATCAATCCCCATCTCATCGAGAATCATATGAGTGAGTGCCCAACCTGATAAAGTTGAGACAGCAGCTAAACTCCCTCCAAATGCTGTATCTTTATCATTTTTATTCGCAGCAAGCGGTGCTGTTAGTGTTAAGCCGCGTTGGTCATAATGAGCAACTTGTATCCCAATCTCACGAGTAATTGGGATGTTTTCATCAAGGTAATCTTGTAAACGCTGTATAATACTCATAATAATAAAAAGTCTTCATTACGTATGTTATTTAAGCCATGCCCCCCATCAGTGCCACGCTACCTAAATAAAAGATAACTTCTGTGACTTGTTGAGTCGCGCCTAAACAATCACCCGTATAGCCTCCGATCCATTGCTGAAAAAAACGCCCCAGTAATTTTTTTATAATAAATAAGGGGATTACCAATAAACTATAATACCAAGCAGGTAAAAATAATAGCGGTAAAATAATAAAAAAACCAGCAAAAAACAACTCATTATAACTTAATTTTGTTGCTAAAGGTTTTGCTTTGCTTTGTAAATCAGCCTGTACGTAATTATGTGTAACCAAAAAACTTAACGTAACAAAACGGCTTAAACTGTGTCCTACTAATAAAATTATAGGTACGGTGTCAGGAGAAAGATGTATCAAGCATAAATATTTTAACGTTAAAACCAGCCCAATACCTACAGCACCAAATGTGCCAAGACGCGAATCTTTCATGATTTCCAGAATACGATCTTGTGTCCAGCCTCCACCAAACCCATCACACATATCTGCAAAACCATCTTCATGAAATGCACCCGTAACCCAAATACTGCTCATCATACTCAGTAATACCGCAATTTCATGCGGTAAAATAAGATGCGCTAAGATATAAGTCAGGGCTGCTATCCCACCAACCACTAAGCCCACCGCAGGAAAATAACGAGACGCTTTATTTAATAGGTCGCTTGAATAAGGCAAGTCTTTTGGGCATGGTAACCGTGTAAAAAACATCAGTGCGGTAAAAAATAAAATGAGCTGTTGGGGCATAATTAGGCAGTGCCTGAAATAAGACGAATAGTTAAGGTTAAACGGTATTGATCATCATGCTGATAAGTTGCTAGACCTGCTATAATTTCTTCTTCAATTTGTTCACGCTGTTCTGGTGTAGCAAAAGCGTAACGTACAGCAAATGACATTTCTAGCTGTGCCTGCCAGAAATTACGCCCAACGGGAACACTGGGAGAAAAGGTTAAGGTTTCTTCTTTACATTGGTTAAAACCTGCATCTTGCATCATGGTTAATAATTTTTGCTCTTCTGCTAAGGCAAAAGGGAGGAGTTCATGATCATTTTCATCTGCTGGCAGTACCCGATCTAGCGCGGCACGAATTACATGAAAAATGGTATTTTCTTCTAACTCTCCCCATACCATAAAGGTAGCCGTACCTTGAGGTTTTAGAACCCGTAAAGTTTCTGCTAATGCTTGCTGTTGTTGCTGGCAAAACATAATCCCAAAACGGCATGTGACATGGTTGAATTGTTGGGGTTCAAAAGGTAAACCTTCCATATCTGCCGCCTGACAAGAGAGGTTTTTTAATCCCATTTCAACGGCACGGCGTTGTGTACCCATTAACATTTCTTCAACTAAATCGGTGGCAATAACCTGCCCGTCTTCCCCAATATGTTGCGCAATACTTAAGGCTGGTTCACCTGCCCCTGAGGCTAAATCTAATACTTGTGTGCCTGCTTGAATGCCTGCAAAATCAATCAAAGGTTGATTAAACTTATCCGCCATGGCTTGTAATGCATTCGCCCATTTATCCCAAGCCTGCCCACTTTCTTGCCAAAATGTTTTCATTTGTGCTTTATGTGTCGTACTCATTATTATCTCCAGTTGGAAAAGATTATTTCTTAATCATCTTTATTTTTGAAAGGGGAGAATAAACAGGGGGGATATAAATAATACACGTTTATTATAGATTTATCACGCTGTCGCTGTTCAAGGTAGCAGGGTTGAGGCTCAACTAAAGAAAGAATATCAAATATTTAACATATTGGACGCGTTGCGTCCTTTTGCTTAAAGCACTACGGTATAAATCCAAGGTTGTATTACAACGCAAAGCATTGTAACGAGGAATAAATGAGGGGTTCTTAATACCTATATAATTGCAAGCCGACTTAACATAAGAAAGTCGACCTACAACTTCCCATATTCTATATTATGATATGTGGGAAAATAAGAGACAAAATTAAGCTAACTTATTTGTAATACTGCGTAAATGTGATTTGAAATCATCACGTAAATTTGGGTGTTGTAGCGCATAATCAATAGTTGCCATCAAGTAACCTAACTTACTGCCACAATCATAACGTGTGCCTGTGAAACGATGGGCTAAGATTTTTTCTTCGGCTAATAAATCAGAAATAGCATCGGTTAGCTGAATTTCATTCCCAGCCCCTTTCTGGGTTTTTTCTAATAAATCAAAAATAGCAGGGGTTAATAAATAGCGTCCCACTACAGCAAGATTAGAAGGGGCTTTATCGGGAGCAGGTTTTTCTACAATACTGTTTATTTGTGCTAAACCATCATAAACAGGCTCTGCTTCAATAATTCCATATTTATCTGTTTCAGCTTGATCAACCTCTTCCACAGCTAATACACTGGCACCTTGTTTTTCATAAATATTGACCATTTGCTCTAAACAAGAACGCTCTTGCCCATCAATCAGATCATCCGCTAAAATCACTGCAAAAGGCTCATCCCCCACAACAGGGCGGGCACATAATACCGCATGACCTAAGCCTAAAGCTTCAGGTTGGCGAATATAAATACATGATACGCCTTCTGGCACAATGCTTTTTGTCATGGATAATAAATGGTGTTTACCCCGTGCTTCCAGCTCGCTTTCCAGCTCTGAATTACGATCAAAATGATCTTCAATAGAACGCTTGCTACTACTGGTTACAAAAATAAGCTGCTCAACCCCTGCTGCAATTGCTTCCTCTACAGCATATTGAATTAATGGTTTATCAACAACAGGTAGCATCTCTTTAGGGCTGGCTTTTGTTGCAGGCAAAAAGCGTGTACCAAGTCCTGCGACAGGAAATACAGCCTTGCGGATAGGTTTTTGGTTCATAAAATATCCAATTCTCTTAAAATGATAAAATCAATAAGTCATGTATTGCATTAATTATAGCGGTATTGGCACAATTATTTATATAGGTGTTTTATGATATCTTTGTTCAAGAAGGGTAAATAGAGTGTTATATTTATTTTTATGGTTTTTAATCTTAAAATTGAATATCGCTTAATTTGTTTGTTTTATGGTGTATTGAAATACAGAACAGGAATGCAAAAATTATTAAAAAAGCCGTTTATATTTTATTTACTTAGGCATAAAAAAGCGGGCATGATTGGTTTTTAACTAGTACATGGTACAAGTAATTTTACCCTATTTTTGCTATGATGATCTACAATTCGAGCAAAACGCTTTTTAAGGATCATGACCATGAAAAAACACGCGCATTTCGGGCATTTTATGCTCGTTATTATGCTGTGGTGTGGTGTTACTTTTGCCCATGCAGAAGATGATACTGAACATCATCCCACACTTGTATTACATCAAGCAGCTCACCCTGCACAGATGTTAATTTTACCGCATCGCCGCTCTGATGAAGAAGGTGCGGTGGAAATAGGGACACTTTTTTCTTCTTATACGTTGGAAGAAGAACGCCCTGCTTACATTGATTTTTTTATCAGTGGCATTCGGGCTGATATCCCTATGAATGTATACCTTGCTTTCAGTACACGTCCAAGTGATAGAGAGGCACGGGCTGGGCAGTTAGGTGTGGATCCGCAAAGTATGGAGATTTTAGCGGGTGTACAGATGCAACCATTACGCTCTTTAGTAGATGAAGATCCACTTTTTAAAAGACAGTTAAGTACAAAAAGTATTTTAGGCGAGACTGCTGTTCACACCCAAACAGCTATTCTATCCGTGAGATTATCTGATTTAGCTGCACCACAATTGCAAGGTAATGAGTTGTATTTTCAGGCGATCGCAGTGCCTGATTTTGCCCATCAAAATACTGATGGACAACGTGCTCATACTCAAACTTCTGAAATTGATTTTTATCAGGTTGATCGGATTTCATTGGATGCCTTACAGGCACAAAAAGACGAGTAATCTATCTTCTTATCCTCACTTTATTATCATAAGGTGAGGATAAGATTAGTAAGTATAGAAAACTTACCGTGATACTTATATATTAATGTGGAAGAAGATCCGCTTCAACCACCCATAGCGGTTGAGAGGTTTTATCAAAGCCAGCCCATAAATCAGCATAAGTTTCCCCTGTTTCAGGGTGCTCTCCTGTTGGATATAAATCTGCTAAAGGCAGTAATACAAAAGCGTACTTAAAAATCTCATCCCGTGGGATATCATACTGCGCATTTTTTAGAATCAGCTCACCATATAACACCAAATCTAAATCTAAAGTACGTGAGTTAAATTTCTCTCCTGTACGTACTCGCCCATTCTCTTTTTCAACTTGACGCAAATAGGTGGCAACTTCTTCCACCGTTTCATTGGTATCAAAAGCAATAATTAAATTGTAAAAATTATCACCACTGAAGCCAACTGCTTCACTTTCATACACAGGTGACAGTTCAATATGACCATAACGCTGTTGTAATGCGGCTAAGCCTTCACGAATACTAACGATAGGATCAATGTTACTCCCAACACTAATATATACTTTTGTCATTTTATGGTTTATTCCCACGTTCAATAATGATGCCTACATCACGCGCCCCGCGTACCGCACCTTTTTTGTTTAATTCTAAGCGTACCCAAGGTACTGAAAATTCAGTCAATACAATTTCTGTAATACGTTCTGCCAGTGTTTCCACTAATTGAAATTCACTGTGACTGACAAAATCAATCAAACGTTTAGCCACTGCTTTATAGTTTAAAGTATCTTCAATACTATCTGTTGCTGCCGCTTTGCGAATATTGGTTGCCATTTCCAAGTCTAATACGATAGTTTGGCGAATTTGACGTTCCCAGCCATAAATACCAATTAACGCATCAATGCGTAAGTCACGTATATAGATAATATCCATATCAATCACCTGAAATTAGGGTGTAAATAGAAAAAGTTGACGGAATACTGCTTGATAATCATAAAACTAACTGCAGTTGTCAAGAAAAAGGCAAGAAATTAATTAAAAAGAATTTTAGAGAGAGAAAAAGAGTAAGGAAAAATAGAGACTATAAAGAAGAGATTCAAATATTTGGTCGGGGCGAGAGGATTCGAACCTCCGACCCCTACAACCCCATTGTAGTGCGCTACCAGGCTGCGCTACGCCCCGACTTAATTTGAAGGCTGATATTATAGCCTGCTTACTCTAAATGTAAAGTAATTGTTAGCGTTTCGTGAGCTTTTGTATAATAGGGGGGTAGCGTAAAATTAATAACACACTGATAATTATCAGGTAAACAAGTGGGGAACGGACATCCACTTTTGATTGTGCTAGCCATAAAAAATGTAATGCGCCACCAATGGTTAAAGGGTAAATTAAGCGGTGTAGTTGTTGCCATGTGTGCCCCCCTAAACGTTTTACCATTTTATTTGTAGAGGTTAATGCTAAAGGTATTAACATTAAAAAACTCACAAAGCCAAGTAAAATAAATGGGCGTTCAATAATATCTTCAATGATGGCAAAAAGATCTAGAGAGTGTTCAAAAACTGTATAGATTAATACATGTAAAAAAGCATAAAAAAAACTAAATAAGCCAAACATACGCCGTAATTTAATTAAACCATGCCAACCTGATATTTTCCGTAATGGGGTAATACACAAGGTAATAATTAAAAAATGTAGTGTCCACTCTCCTGTGGTACTTGTTAATGTTTCAACAGGATTTGTTCCCAAAGTATCAGTTAAAAATTGCCCTATTAATAATGCAAGAGGGAGTAAACTTAAGAGAAATAAAATAGGCTTTAGCACCTGATCAATAAAACGAATTGCATTCACAGTAAACAATGTATCCAAATAAAATAAAGAAAATGATGGCGTATATTAGGGCAACACCTTGCCCTTGCCTTAGAAGTTTTTAGTTAAATTCATGCCTGTGTATAAATCAGCAACCTGTTCACCATAACCATTAAACATCAACGTATCTTGCTTGAAAAAATGCCCAATACGACGCTCTCGTTTTTGGCTCCAACGTGGATGACTGACTTCAGGGTTAACATTAGAATAAAAACCATATTCACTGGGTGCGGCACGCATCCATGTAGTAATAGGGGGCTTTTCTACAAGGCGAATTTCTACAATAGATTTAATACTCTTAAACCCATACTTCCAAGGCACAACAAGGCGCAACGGTGCCCCATTTTGATTGGGTAGTACATTACCATAAAGACCAACAGCTAATAATGTAAGAGGATTCATCGCCTCATCAATGCGTAAGCCTTCGACATAAGGCCAATGTAATAAAGTATTACGTACTCCCGGCATTTGTTTTGGGTCATTCTTTGTCACAAACATCACATATTTTGCTTTAGAAGTGGGTTTAAAACGCTTTAACAATGCTTGTAATGGAAAACCCACCCACGGAATTACCATTGACCAGCCTTCTACACAACGCAGGCGATAAATCCGCTCTTCTAAGGTAAAGAGCTTTAATACTTCCTCAATATCAATATTTCCCGCATTCTCCACTTCTCCTTCTACACGAATTGACCACGGGCGGGTTTGTAAAGTATGTGCATAGCGTGCGGGATCACTTTTATCTGTCCCAAACTCATAAAAATTATTATAGGTGGTGATATCTTTATAAGTGGTTAGCTCGTCACTGATATTAAAAGCACTTTTAGGGAGTTTGGGAAAATCTTGGTTAATTATCGCTTTTTCTTTAGCCGTGGCATCACTTGGTATATTTAAGCCAATACCTGCTACCAAACCTGCTCCAATAGCACCTTGCATAAAACGACGGCGTTCTTTATAAATGGATTCAGATGTAATGTCACTAGAACGAATATCATCAGGACGTTTAATTAACATAAAATAACCTCTTATTTTAATAGTACTTTAAAAAAACATACTAAGAACCAAGCTCTATATAACGTCTCTATACCAATTATATTAAGCTTGGTATTGTTAGTTTTTTTGTGAAATAGAAAATGCTCAATGCTTAAGGTTAGCTAGTTATAACATTATTAAAGAATAGGTTTTTAATAAAGTTAGCATAGTATGCTGTTGTGTTATATGACCTTAAAAAGGTAATAAATATTTCAAACGCTCCCTTTTTTACTGTATTTGCAATCAATATGAGCTAGCGTAATTTATCTAGCACTTCAATTTTTAGCCACGTACAATACCCGCTAACAATCACAAGGATTTAAACTATGTCTTTTAAGTATTTAAAACAGTCTCAACATTTACTGATTACTTTATTTTGTCTTATTACTAGTTTTTGGGCATCCACTGCTTTTGCAACAATTCAAGTTGTTTCTGGTGGAACACAATCTATTGATATCGCCACTGTTTCAGAAGAAATAAGCTTTAAAGTCACCGCAATAAATGACAGTAATACGGTACTGGCTAATCGCAGTGTCTCTTTTAGTCTCACCGCCCCTGATGGTAGTGATGTCTCACAAGAGCTAGTTGTTACCACAGGACATACTGATAGCACAGGAACGATTGCTACACGCGTGCGTGCCTTAAATACGCTTGGTACTTATACTTTAACTGCAGTCGAAACTTTAGATGTCAGTCAAAAAGCAACAACAATATTAACCGTTGTTGCAGGACAACCTTCCAACATTACTTTCATCCAAGGAGAAGCACAAACTATTCCTGCTGAAAAACGCTCCAGCCCGATTCGTATCCGTTTAAGTGATGGTTTTACAAATGTTGCTGCAAATCAAACCGTACAATTTGATTTACTCAATAGTGGTGGGACAAGTTATATGCATACAATTATCCCAAATAGTATTAATACTAATGATCAAGGTGAAGCGGAAGTACAGATTAATGCACCAAATATAGAAGGTACATATACCTTATCTGTGACATGGCAAGAACAAGATAAAACCGTATCAGCCACTACGTCATTCACGGTATTAGCTGCCCTTCCTGCCTTACCTAGTTTAGGTTTTGCCACAGGTAGTTTAACTACAGGAGAAGCGGTTGTAAGCAGTAGTAGTTTTAATGGAGGAGGAGAAATTAATGGGGAGGTTTATACACAAGAAGGTATTTTAACCAGTCAAGATGATGTAGTGATTAAAGCTTATGCAGAAGTTGAAGCTGCCCATATTGGTAAAGAAGCTGACTTAATCGTTATCATAGGTCTCACACCATTACCACTAGCTAGCCAAGAAGTAGAACAATTTTATATGATGAAAGAGAATGGTGAAATAATTACGTGGTCAGGTGATCTAGCAGAAATTGCGACCTTTAGAAAACAAGCAAGCTTGCCTAAATACCCAGAATTTAATCTTTTTTCAGGGCAATTAGGCACAGCAGCTTACCGTATTTTTGTTGGTTATCGCTTAAAATCAGGAGAGATTATTTTTAATGGGCAACAGAGTATTAATCTCTTTGTTAACCCATAAAATAGACTATACAAGTGGGCTGTTATTTCTTTTTCAGCTCACTTAGACTGTTTTTAGCCACATAAATATTCTTACTTACCTGTCTAAAAAAATCATAGTAATAATAAAAATCATCTAATTGGTGGGTGGCTTCTTTCTGACCTGCCTCATTAAAAACATGGTTCTTAAAATCTGCTTCGACATAAATGCTGTTATCAGATTTGGTTTTAATATTAGCAACAAATTCCAATCTTATATTTGGAATATTTTCCTTATATTTCTTGTCCGACTCAGGAAGTAATGCCACTTCCTCATCATAAAAACGCAGTTGTTTAGTCGCAACAATCACGCCTTTATCCAGCTCTTTTCTATCCATACTGTAGCCATAATCACGTAAAAAACGTAACACACCATTTTCAACGAATTCTCGTTTTTCATTTTCATAAGTACGACTGTGTATTTCTTCCTTTGTCCAATCTGGAGGTGTCATACAACCAGATAAACCGATGATAATAAAAATAAATGAAAAATATTTAATAAAAGACATTGTTTAAAATTCCATATAAAGAAAAGACAGTGTTTTTGTGTTTAAAATTTTTTCATCTCTATATTGCATTAACTAAATTATTCTTTTAAATACATCAATTAAGAATGTTCTTTATTGTTTTAAGTACAATTTATTTTTGTGTAAAATATACAGAGTATAAAAAATAGCTATGTACTTTATGTTTTATTGACTTAAACATACTTATTTCTGATATTTTATTATTGTGACAACTTTCTAAAATAAATCAACTATAAAACTAAGCATTTTATAAAAAAGGCTATAAAAAAACTTTTTTTACGCATAATAAATAGAACAAACATATTATTTTCATAAAAAATTAACACTGATTTAGTACTCTTGTATCAATAACTTAGTTAAGGTTATTTGTATTGCTATAATTATGCAGCTAACTCCTTTATAATGCTGGTTTATCCATTCTGAGTATAAACCTGATCTATTATGCAAACGACTTTTAACTTTTTTGTCAGTGCCCCCCGTGATTTAGAAAGCCTGCTCGCCAGTGAAATGACTGAGTTAGGAATCACTGAGGTGAAACCTGCACGATCAGGTGTTTACTGTCAGTGTACTTTAGCTGAAGCTTACCGTATTTGCCTCTGGTCACGTATTGCTAACCGTGTCTTTTTACCTTTGGCAGAATTTCCTGCTGCCACACCTGAAGCCTTGTATGACGGGGTAAAAGCAATTGAATGGGAAGAGCATTTAAATGTGCGTCATAGTCTTGCCATTGATGTGACCCTAACAAAAAGTCAAATTAAGCACAGTCAATACGCAGCACAAAAAACCAAAGATGCCATTGTTGATCTTTTTCGTGAACGCTATGACGAACGTCCTAGTGTAGATTTACACATGCCTGATATCCGTATTAATGCACATATCCAATATGATAAAGCCATTATTAGCTTAGATTTATCAGGAGAAAGTTTACATCGACGTGGTTACCGTATGCAGAACGTCCCTGCACCCTTAAAAGAAAACCTTGCCGCCACTTTATTAAAACGTGCCCAGTGGGAGCGGATCGCGAAAGAACGCGGTAGTTTTGTTGATCCCATGTGTGGTTCGGGGACTTTATTAATTGAAGCTGCATGGATGGCGGGAGATATTGCACCGAGTTTAGATCGTGAGCATTTTGGTTTTAATGGTTGGTTACAACATGACCCTGAAGCATGGAAACAATTACGTGAAGAAGCAGAAGAGCGTAAACAAGCAGGTCTAAAAAATATCCCCCCTATTTACGGTTATGATGAAGATATTAAAGCCGTACGCGCCTCCCTTACCAATGTGAAAGCGGCAGGTATGGAACAGTATATTCATGTTGAAAAACGGGCTTTGATGCAGTTTGAAGGCTTGCCACATGATAAAGGTTTGCTAGTTACCAACCCGCCTTACGGAGAACGTTTGGGTGAAATTCAAGCCTTACAACATTTATACGGTTATCTTGGCGATGGCTTAAAAAAATATTATGAAAATTGGGATGCGGCGGTACTGACCCACTCTATGGATTTAGGCAAACAATTGGGGATTCGTGCGCATAAAAAGTACAGCATTCATAATGGGGCATTAGCATGTAAATTACTGTGTTTTCATGTCACAGATAAATGGTTTATGCATCAACGGGTGACTAAAGTAATTGAACCTGAACAAGAGCAAAGCCCACAAAAAGCGCACAATCAAAATAAAGTCGAGACGTATAGTGACGGTGCGAGAATGTTCGCCAACCGTTTACGTAAAAACATGAAGAAACTCAGCCGCTGGCTAAAAAAGGAATCCGTGAGTTGTTATCGTTTATATGATGCGGATATGCCTGAATATTCCGCCGCGATTGATGTCTATGAGAATTGGGTACACATTCAAGAATACGCTGCCCCAAAAGAGATTGATCCAGAAAAAGCACGCAAGCGTTTACAGGAAATTGAACAAGTGACAGCGGATGTATTAAATGTCCCTGCCCAACAAGTTTTTGTGAAGGTACGTAAACAGCAAAAAGGGCGCGAGCAGTATACAAAACAAAGCCAATACGGTAAGTTTTATGATATTAAAGAAGGCGATGCCACGTTATTAGCTAACTTTACCGACTACTTAGACACAGGTTTATTTTTAGATCATCGTCCTATGCGTCGTTTAATCCAGCAATCTAGTAAAGGTAAACGTTTCTTAAATCTGTTTGCTTATACAGGTACTGCCACGGTATTTGCAGCCTTAGGAGGCGCAAAAGAAACCACCACGGTTGATATGTCACACACTTATTTAGCATGGGCAAAGCGTAATTTAGCACGTAATGGGTTTACTGAAAAACAGCATGAATTTGTACAACAAGATTGCTTTCAATGGTTAGAGCAGCAAGCCTCTGCTTCTTATGATTTAATTTTTCTTGATCCACCGACATTCTCCAATTCTAAGCGTATGGAAAATACCTTGGATATTCAACGTGATCATGTTGCCTTGATTCAAGCGGCGTTACGTTGCTTGCATCCAAAAGGAACCTTATTATTTTCCACTAATAATCGTCGTTTTAATTTAGATGAGGATGAATTATTGGATGTTGAGATTAAAAATATCAGCCCTGAATTATTACCGCCTGATTTTGCCCGTCGCCCAAAAATTCATCAATGCTGGCGTATTTGTCATAAGGGTAATGACTAAATGATTAACAGTAGGGGTAATCCTTTCTGGTTGTCCTTATACTGTTTTTTTCTAAGGGTAACCACAAGAGTTACCCCTACATTAGGCAGTTTTTCATAAGGTGCTCATAGCGTAGCGTATTCTACCAACCCCGAACTATTTACCTCTCGTTCCCATTGCGTCCCCTTCTTAAAACTTAAAGAGGGTGGGTAGGTTCGTGACGCAACGCGTCAAGGAGGGCATAATTTCACCACCATACCTAAATAATATTTTAAAATATGGTGGTTTAAGGATTATGATTCCTGATCTTTTTCTGCTTTTTGTTTTGCTTCTAGGGCTTGGTCTTCTTTTATCCAGCGGTCAACATCGTGGGGCGGCATTTGCTCATCCCAACCCGCGGCGGTGAAGTCTCTAATATATTGCTCAGCCACTTTGTCCCCGTGCCATTTTTGCATAGAGCCCCCTGCTTTAAGTTCAAGGTTTTCAGGTAAATTACTGACGTCTTCACCTGCTTGATCAAGTTTATAACGTAGGTAGCGATAGAGGCGGTGGGTATTGGCTTCTATAGGTTCTACTGGGGGTGGATTTTTTGCTAATTCTTTTAAGCGTTGGTAAGGAAACCAATCTTTATCAAATAGTTCAGCAAATTCATCATTCTCTTGCCCTGTTTGCTCTAGAGTGTCGATAGCTTGTTGAGGAGTCGTAAAATAGCTAGGTGTACAACGTGCGGTGGTATTTTGATAAAGCCAAAGAGTCGTAACTCTAGATATAGTACTCTCATTCAAAGCCTGAGCGCGATCTAAAGCCTGAGCTAAATCTAAATCTAAATTTAAATTTAAAGCCTGAGCTAATACCTGCTCTTGAGCCTGTTCTTGAGTTAAATTTGCATCCAAAGCCCAGTCCCAAGCTTTAGCCCAATCATTAGCTCTAACCCAAGCCCGAGATCTAACCCGAGATCTAGCCTGAAGCATAACTTGATCCAGCGTCTGATTCATCATCAGCTCCAAAGCTTGAGCTCTATCTAAGGCTCGACTGAGCACTTTATCTAGAGCTTGATCTAGAGCTCGATCCAGATCCTTAGTTTGAGCCCAAGTAAGCTCTATATTTTCTAAAGAAAATACATTATGTACAATTACTTCAGCACTTAACATTTGAGCATTTAGTTTTTTATAGTGAGTAGTTTGTAACTGATATAAAGGGAAAGACACCCACCCTGTTTCATTAATTAACAAAATTTCTTCTAAACTAAAAGCTGGTTTTAAGATATTTTGAACTTCAGGATAAGCTGCATGTAAATCTAAACTGTATTTTATATCATTATTATCTATTACAGTTTGCCAAGGTGTATCTAAATTTTGTTGTTGCTCCCATGCACGACTTAAAAAATCTTTGGGGTAGGTAGACAATAAGGTTAATTTATTGGCTACAGATTCATCTTTTAATTTAGCTAATTGTTGTTGCAGAAAATTTTCAATGTAAGTGTCTTTTTGTTGCCATAATCCCCATTGTTGCCCAGCATTATGAAAACTATTTACCCAACCATTATCTAGTTTTTTTACTGCATGATCCCAATAACTTTCCCAAATCTTTTGAAGGTTTTCGGCTGTTAAAGTATGTTCACCTTCTTTTAATAGGCGATTAATAAAATCAAATGAAGCTGCTGTTTTTTCTTCTTCTATCCATAATTTATTAATAATTTGGGATTGAAAATTCCCCCCCTGCTTTTGTGTTTGTAAACCAAAAAAAGATAAACCAACAGGGTGCCATGTACTTTCCATTGCTAATTGATTAAATAATTCGTCTTGCATAAAACCTAAAAGATTAAAAGCATGATTACCTAGTTCACGAAATACCCATGATCCCACTAAAAATTCTTGGAAAGATAAATGGGAAAACATTAAAATTCCTTCTTCAGGCTGCACTAGTAACCCTGAGCGAGCTAGAAAATATTTTAATAATTCATCAATTTCCGTTACTTTTAATTTAATTTGTACCTTATCATCTATTATTAATTGAGTTAGCCAGTGTTTAAACTCTGAATCTTTTAAGCGAGTATGAAAAGGGCTAGCTTTTTTATATTTTAAAGGCATATTTAAAAGGGTACCATCTTTTATTCTTGATTCCCCAATTTTTTTATGATATAGATCATGGGCTAAGTGCTCTAAAATTTTCCATTTATCTAAACTGTCAAATTGTATAGTATTATCATGGTAGCCACTTCGATCAAGGCGTTTATGGGTATCCAATACATCTAAATAAGCACCTACCATTGACTCATAAGCTAACACTTGTGAATTAGGAAGTTTACCTTTTACATCATGAACATAGGTTAGGGTAGCCAAATAAATAGGGCGATATTTTAATGTTTTTAAACCTGTATGGCTCTTTAACGCGCCTAATAATAAATCACGCTCTATTTCTTGTTTAACCTTATCGGTATCATAATGGGTTTTATACCATGCGGTCACATAATCTGTTACTTGAGAGGTATCAAACGGGCGTACATACTGATGAGGAAAATTATTAGGTAATGAAGGTACAGCTTCCCAGCCTTCACATTTTGCTATCGCCTGCCATAAACGCAATTTAGGTGCATTAAAAGGCAAACGCTCAAACCCAACAGGACGACCTGTAACAAAAATAGCGACATCAGGATAGATCGCTTTAAATGCATACACTAAACGCCGTATACGACGACGGTATTTAATCCCGATTTCATCCACCCCATCAAAGGCAACCACTCCCCAACCTTGTTGTAAAAAGTATTTGACCGTCTCTAAATCAATCAGCCCTTGTTTCCCTGTTTTACGCTCAAACTCCCGCGCCCACACGGCTAATAAATCATTTACCGTTTTTACTTCGGTTAACTGCATTTCACGTAAAATAAACGGCATCATCAACCGCCGCCCAAAATGCTGGGCAATAGGCAATTGATCCGCCTGCCCTGAACAAGCGACCGCCAACATTTTAACCAATGTTGACTTCCCAGACCCCGCCGCCCCAATAATCACTGCTGATTGATTTATTTTCTTGGGTTTCTGCTCATGATCAAAAGTAATTAATAAATCTTCAATCTCATCACTGGCTGTTTGTTCTAATGTTTCATCAAAATTATCATTGCCTTCTAATTGGCTTAAATCTTCTTTAGTAAAGCGTTCTTTAACATAAATATCGGCTAAAGCTATATTTTCTTGCTGATTCGCATCAGAGATACCTGCAAAATCACTGGACTTATAGAGTTTGGCTAGAGATTTATGGTAGTTAGCTAACCATTTACGTTGTTCAGATGAGGCAAATTCAGGATTCATCCATTCAAATTTAGGATAAGTTTTTCTCAATAAAAGCTTAAATTGTTTTTGGCGTTCTTCATTCATTTTGTATTACTTTTATTTTATTTCCTGCTGTATACCAATCATTTTGCAGTTATAAATTATAAATAAATTGGGTTAAATTCGTAGTGACGTTGCACGCAACGTCTTCGTGATCTCAATCATCCCACAGCTATAAGTTCAAAACCACCATGATAGAATCTACTAAATATTATTTAGTTGAATAAAAAGGCATTTTATCTCTTGCTCATCCCGCTGTTATAAATCATGACTGAATTGGGTTCAGTGCCAAGCGTTGCATGCAACGCCGCTACAATAGAAAAACAATCTTATAATAAATAAGATCTTAAACTATCTATATCTGCTTCAAATGCACTACAAAAACTAGTTAATAAAGAATTTTTTGCTTTAGCATGGGGAACACTGGTTTTAATTTGTTGAAAACGCTCTTTAGGCATTTGGGTATCAAAAGCAGTAGAAAGAGCTGTTTCATCATAGACAGGGTTTTCAAAAATTGTATATAAATAATGCTGTAATTCACTTTGAATATCTGCACTATTTAATGCTAATGCATTTATATTTTTAATATGCTTAATATCTTGTTTTAACAACTCATAAGCATCAGGATAAAAAGCACGGAATAATTGTACTAATAAAAATTGTTGTGGATTAAAGTCTTTTTCAGGATTTAAAACTGTCCATAGCTCACTATAAAATATTAAGCCATTTAAGAAGTTTTTAATAAACCGTGGGTTAGTAGGCAAGTGTTCACATAATAAAGGAATATTATTTACACTGAGTTTTTGATTGTCTGAAAAAATTAATTTCCATTGCTCATTAATAAACCTTTCAATTTGCTTTTCATCTGGTTCAGGTAAATCTAAACGCACTTGAAATAATTTATCAACATAACGGACGGACTCTTGATAACTATACTCGGTCACCCGACTAATTGCTGTTTCAACATGTCCCGCATCTAAACCAAAAATAAATACACAATTGCGACTCGATAAATAAAGTTTAATAGACTCTAGTAATTTAAATACTGCTTCATCATGGCAACGATCCAAATCATCAATAAAAATTACTAATTTACCATTTTCACCTACAGTTTGCTTTATAGCTTGCTCAAACTGTAACACAAATCGTTGAGCATCTGTCTTTTGTTGGAATTCATCTTTATAACGCTGTGTAGAATATTCTTCCATACGTTTTGTGATCCCCCCAAAAAACTTAAGCTTTCCCCCTCCAGGTAATAGAGAAGGGGCAGAGTCTGCTAAATCACCCAAGCTATATATTGTTGCTTTTAATCCAGATTTAAGTGTTTCTTTAGCATCCTCCCAAGCTTTAGCTTCGTATTTTATATGTTCTTGGATTTCATGTAATAATGAAATTAATGGATTTTCTTCATGCTGATACTGCCATGGATTAAACCAAACAGTTAAAAGCTCTCCTTTTTCCTTCTTCTCATTAATATCACCTGTTAATTTTAATGTATCAGGTAGCTCATTTGATTCTCCACTTTCTTCCTCTTTTTCATTCATTGAATTAACATAATGAAGAGGTTCTCCTCCTAATGAAGTCATTAATGCATGTAATATAGAGGTTTTTCCTGTCCCCCATCGCCCATTTACAGACAAAGCAAAAGGTGGATCAACTCTTAAAATTAAATCTCGAATAGTTTTAGTAAAGTGCTCACGCCCTAATACATCAACGGCATTTGTCCACTGATCATTAAGATACTCTTTTTTATTTTCTTTACTCTCTGTATTCTCATCAGCCATTTATTATCACACTCACCTAAAGTTATACCACACATCTATATCGGGGTGCGGTGGGCAAAATCCGTGAAAGATTGGCAACAAAATACATGATTGTGCACGGATTCCGCCACACCCTACAAAATAATCTGATTCCAATGCCCAAAGTATACCAATAAAAACCCCTCTCATAAAAACAATTTACAAAACAACGATAAAAACTATTCACAGCCTCCCACACATATGATATAACACAGACAACCTCATAAAAAACAAACGATTAGCCAACATGAAAAACCTGCTGACAGACCTTCCCCCGACAAAAAATGAAGAAATCTTTGAAAAAATTATCCAACATCCCCACTTTACCCTAGAACGAATTATTACCTCAGGACAACACACACCTGAAGGACAATGGTATGATCAACACCAAGATGAATGGGTAATCGTCATACAAGGACAAGCACAACTCGACTTTGAAGACGGCGAACAGCACACAATGCAAGCAGGCGACAGCCTCCACATTCCCGCCCACCGCCGCCACCGTGTCACATGGAGTGACCCTAAAAAAAATACAATCTGGTTAGTCCTACACTACAAAAATGAAAAAATAGAGGAAAAATTATGACATCACTCTATAAAATACTCGAACATCCGATGACAGCGTTTATAATAGGTTTGATTGTACTCGCCTCAGGTGTAACCGATTTAATTAGCTCCATAAAAAAAGCCGACTACGGTTTACATACCCATCATGGCTTGATCCTGCTCGGTCTTTGGCACAGCTTGCAATCCCTGCCCAGTATCATCTCAGGAATGCAACGCTTTAAAAAATAATACATTATTTTAAATATGGTTTGATGACAACACAATGCAGTTACCTGATTTAGATGAATTAATACAACTACGCCACCAAGCACGCGGTTTATCTAATTCTACCGCACAACAACGTGTCGCCACCCCTTTAAGTGGTCTCTACGCCTCCGTATTTCGGGGGCAAGGTATGGACTTTGACGAAGTGCGCGAATACCGTGAAGGCGATGAAATCCGCCAAATTGATTGGCGCGTCACCGCCCGCACAGGTAAACCTTATTTAAAAGTCTACCGTGAAGAACGCGAAAGACAGGTGATGATCTGCGTCGATGCCAGCGCCCCCATGCACTTTGGTACACAAAAACATTTTAAAATTGTACAAGCAGCAAAACTCGCCGCTTTACTGGGCTGGAGTGCACAAGGACACGGTGATCGGGTTGGTGGTGTAGTTTGTGGACAACAACATTTACAACTCTTTCGCCCCTCCCCCTCAGCAAAAAGCTTTTTACAACTGCTACGTTGTTTACAAACCCCGCCTATTAATACATCACAATACAACTTACCCTATGCCCTACGCGCCCTCAGTCAAAACAGTGCCACAGGCGCATTAGTATTTGTAATCAGTGACTTTCACCATACCGATCAAGCACAGCTTAAAACCACTCTCAGCCAACTGCGCCAACAACACGAGGTGGTACTCATTCAACTCACCGATCAACGTGATCACACCCTGCCAGCTATGGGGAAAGTCAGCTTTCATACAGCTTCAGGGGAAAAAATCACTATTGATACCGATGATGTCACAGGACAACAATACTATCAGCAACACTGGGAAACCCAGCAGCAACAACTGCAACAACTCGCCAGTGATTTTTTTATGGACTTACTCAACGTGACCACCAATGACGATGCATATCAATGCTTACTCAGTGGGTTACGCCAACGTGCACACCAACAACATACCCACCGATGAACCCAACAGAACAATTACGCGACATTGATGGCTTGTACGCCGTGTCCCCGTTTCCACTCGCTACAGGCTGGTGGATCGTTATCGGGCTAAGTATCCTTGTATTACTGGCTATATGGCTTGGCTGGCAGGCGTATCGCCGCCGTTATCGCCCCCCTGTATGGATAAAAGCCGCCACACAACAATGGCAAAATTTAGAAAAGCAGTCCTTAAGCCCACAAGAACAAGTGATTGCCTTACAACAATTACTCCGTATTACTGCCATTAAAAAATATGGACGCGCCGCTTGTGCAGGATTATCTGGTGACGCATGGCTAACATGGCTGACAGAACACGATCCGAATAATGTAAACTGGCATGACTACCGCTGCTTTTTATTAGAACTGCCTTATCATGTGACGGAAAACACCACACCCACCGTGACAGAATTACAACAGCTCTCTGCTGCGGTGTATGCATGGATTGAAGAAGGAGAATTAACCGATGTTTAATTTTGCCTTACCGTGGTTTGCCTTACTCCTACCTGTACCGCTACTGGTCTATTTCTTTTTTCCTATACGCCAAACGGTTAGCGACACCACGCCCGAACTGTATTTACCGCAATTACAGCGATTACAACACAGTTTTACCCATAGCACCCCACAGCGTACCCCGTGGCAGCGACAACGTTGGATTATTTTAGCGGTGATTTGGCTGTCTACTGTATTCGCCTTAATGTCACCACAATGGTTAGATAAACATGTGGATGTAAAAAATGTGGGCTTTGATCTGATGCTGGCGGTGGATTTATCAGGCTCTATGGAAGCGGATGACTTTGTGACCCCCGACCGCCGACGTATTGATCGCTTATCCGCAGTGAAATCGGTCTTGATTCCTTTTATAGAAAAGCGTACAACTGATCGGGTTGGTTTAATTCTTTTTGCCACACATGCTTACTTACAAGCCCCGTTAACCTTAGATCATACAGCGGTGGCGAAATTGCTGGAAAAATCTATGCTAGGAATGGCAGGGCGGGATACGGCGATAGGAGATGCGATTGGCTTAGGGGTGAAAAAGCTGCGTACTCGTCCAGAAAACTCGCGTATTTTAATTTTACTCACCGATGGCGCGAACAATGCAGGCAGTTTAGATCCTATCAAGGCGGCTGAACTCGCCAAGCAATATAATATTCGTGTCTATACTATCGGTGTCGGAGGCGGTGGGCGTATGTTTGGACGTGGCTTTGATGCACGTAGCTTGAAAAAAATTGCTAAGATGACAGAGGGACATTATTTTTCCGCTGATAATCTTGGTGCCTTAACTGAAATCTATCAACATATTGATCAAAACTTGTTAAAAACGGAAGCGGAAAGTAAAACCTATTACCAACGTACGCCGCTTTATTACTATCCTTTATTACTGGCATTATTAGGACTCTGTGTGTTACGTATATTGACTATCTTCCGCAAGGAGGCAGGATAATGGATCAAGGATTTGAATTCGCCCAACCCCTTTGGTTTTTTGCCTTATTAATTCCGTTACTCTTAGAGGCATTAGCCGTTTATCACCCGCCACAATACAAGCGGATTCGCCGCTTTGCGGAGGCGCAGTTATTACCTTTTTTACAGAAAAATGTCTCTTCCCCTACGCCGACAAAACGACGTAAAAATCCACAACGTCCAAGTTTTATCTGGGCATTAGTTTGGCTAATGGGGGTACTGGCACTGGCGCAACCACGTTGGGGCTATGAAGATCAAGAAGTCAGCCGCCCCAGTGCAGATGTGATGATCATGTTGGATTTATCCGATTCCATGCGCGTGGAAGATTTGCCCCATTCCCGTTTTGAACAAGCGATTCAAGAAGTGGAAACTTTATTAAATGAAGCAAACAAGTTAAATATTGGTTTAATGGTATTCGCAGGGATTCCACATTTAGTCATGCCACTCAGTGATGATTATGACACCTTAAAAAACTTACTTTATGATTTGAGTATTGATTTGATTCCTGTACAAGGCAGCCGTTTAAACTTGGCATTAGAGCAAGCCAATTTATGGCTAAAAGCCCACCCACAAAATACTAAACATATTGTATTAATCAGTGATGGTGAATTTACCGCCGAGGAAATGAGCCAAAGCCAAAGTCTGTTAAAAAACTTACCTGTGTATTTACACACGCTTGGGGTCGGCACGATTGAAGGCGGCTCTATCCCGCTTAAGGATGCTAGTTGGAAGAAAGATCCACAAGGTAAAGTGATTATTTCCCGTTTAAATCAACAAAATTTAGCCACGCTTGCACAAGCAGGGCGCGGCAGCAGCCAAACTGCTGATTACCGTGATGCAGAGATTAAACAATTAGTGAATTATTTTGAAAAAAGTATTGAAGTGAATGATGAAGATAAAATGCTGTATCGCTTATGGCATGAGCGATTCCATTATTTCTTATTGGTCATGGCGTTTGCCATGCTACCGTGGTTTCGGGGTACAGGCACAATGAGAACCGTGTCATCATGAAGCGTTTAAGTTTATTTCTTAGTTTTTTCCTGTTCAGTGTGCCCGTGATGGCGGGCACATGGTTTGCGAATAAGGCGCAACAGGCTGAACAGGCATATCAACAGCAACAATATGATACCGCTGCGGAATTATTTGACAGCCCTTATCAGCAAGGGGTGGCGCAGTATAAAGCAGGCAAATTTGAGCAAGCGGCACAGTCATTTGCACAAGTGACTGAGCCTGAAAATTTAGCCAGTGCCCAATATAATTTGGGCAATAGCTTATTTCAGCAAAAGAAATGGGAAGCGGCTAAAGAGGCATATCAACAGGCGTTAAAAACAGATCCAAATCACGCTAATGCCCGCCATAATGCTAAACTTGCCGCGCAGCAGCTTGAAAAAGAACAGCCGCCTGAACAAGATCAAAAAGACCAAGAAAATAAAGATGATCAAAAGCAGGATAAGCAAGATCAACAACAAGATGATCAATCCAAGCAGCAAGATCAGCAGCAGCAAGGCGATCAATCTAAGCAACAAGATCAACAACAACAGGGCGATCAATCCGAGCAACAGGATCAGCAGCAGGGTGATCAATCTGAACAACAGAATCAGCAACAACAGGGTGATCAATCTGAACAACAGAATCAGCAACAACAAGGTGATCAATCTGAGCAGCAAAAACAACAACAAGCTGGTCAAGTAGATGAAGAAACCCAGCAGCAAGCTGAAGAGGCACAACAGCAACAGGCGCAACACATGGCAGCCCAGCAAGAACAAGGCGAACCTTCTCCAGAAGATAAAGCCGCACAAATGCAGCAGGCGGCACCGATGAAAAAAGCGGAGGATGTCATGGCAGATACGCTATTAGATCGGATTGAAGAAAATCCACAGCAACTTTTACGTGGACAGTTCTATATTGATGCACAAACAGCTAATACAACAACTCCCCAACAAACATGGTAATGGAATAATGTGGTCGCGTTTTGTTTTTATTTTTACCCTGATTTTTTCTTTTTCATCCGTACAGGCGGCAGATTTTACCGCTGCACTTGATACACACCGTGTTTATTTTGGGGAGAGTGTGACGCTGCAATTAAGTTTAAGCGGCGGGCGCGCTGAGACCGATCCTGATATGAGTGAAGTAGAGCAAGATTTTGCTATTCTCAGCCAACACCGCTCTGATTCCACCCAAATTTTTAACGGTACCATTAACCGCCAATTAGTTTGGAGTTATACCCTTGAACCGAAAAAACAAGGCACATTAACTTTACCAGCTGTATCAATTGAAACTAATAAAGGCACCTTATCCAGCCAAGCTTTAAAAATCACGGTGACAGAAAATACAGGTAAACGTGATGATGGCTTATCTGTAGAAGGCTGGGTATCTAATGCTTCACCCTATTTACATGAACCGTTTTTTTATATTGTGCGGGTTTATCATCATGGTGAATTACAAGAGGTTCAGGCAGTGCCCCCTGCTAATGATGTGATTGTTGAACATGTGGGCAAACCACAATCACAACGTGTAGAACTCAATGGAGAGCAAAAAATTGTTACCCAAACCCGTTTTTTACTCACCCCATTAAAAGCAGGAGCCATTGATTTAGGGTTACCAAGAGTCAAGGCGTTAAAAGCAGAGCGTCAGCGTCAACGCCGCCGTAGCTTTTTTGATATGGATACCTCTAATTATCGCCCAATCAATTTAGTCGGCAAAGCAGTGCCTGTCACCATACAAAATTTACCTGCTAAAGCAGTGCAACCGTGGTTACCCTTAAAAAAACTAACCTTAAATGATGACTGGGAAACCGATTTAAACCAAGAAATCAGCGCAGGTGTGCCATTAATTCGCAGCATTACCTTAGAGGCTGAAGGTATGGGGGGACAGTCTTTACCTAAATTAGATAAATATTTTGCTAATCAAAAAGATTTCCGTATTCGTAGCGCGAAACCTGAAACAGAGCGAAAATTATTAGAAGACGGTACACCTGTGACGACTTTAAAGCAAAGTATTAGTATTATTCCGCTTAATACAGGTGAACTAGAGTTACCTGCTTTACGAATTCCGTGGTGGGATGTGAAAGAAAAAGAGGTGAAATGGACGGAGTTAGCTGCACAAAAAATCACCGTTGCCGCAGGGCAAACTGTGGCACAAATTGCACCGTCACCTATGGGCGCACCACAAACCGTGGTTAAAGTGGTTTATGATACACGCTTAAATGTAATACAACACAGTGTATTAACGATTGCAGTCATCGCTTTATGTATCGCTTTATTCTTATCATGGCAGACACGCAATACCACAATCAGTGTCAAAACTCCGAGTAAGAAAAAGGCGGTGTCTAATAAGTATTCTTTAGCTAAAGCGAGCACTGCTGAAGCATTGCAACAATGTGTACAGCAGGATGCGCAGCAGCGTTGGCAGCTACCTGCCCAATCGGCATTACGAAAAATCATTGTGCATATTCAACAACACTATGAACAGAATGAGGCATTTATTCAATCTGTTAAGCAATTGGATGCACATTTATATGGTGGACAACAAACCTTAGATATTGAAGAATGGAAAACAGCTTATAATAGTGGTTTGAAACAGTTGAAGGAAAAGCAGCAGGAAACTATAAAAGGCAGTGAGTTAGCATTAAATCCATAAGATTAGAGATTAAATAATTCTGTAGGGTGAGGTGAAATCTGTGTGTGGTGCTTATTTTATTGGTGATATCACACAGATTTTGCCCACCACACCCCGATATATTTCACTAGTAGGAAGTTCCAAGATAAGGTAAATATACCTGTAAAATAACAGCTCACAGGAGCTATTTGATTCTACTATGCAACTTCATGAATTAAAATTTACTACTTTAGAAGCAAGAACTGAGGAAGAACTTATTGGTAACCTTCTTTTAGTTCATTTACACCACTGTACTTTAAATCAAGCTGATGCTTTGAAAGCTTTATGGATAGAAGTAGAGGAGTATACTGCTGATTTTACAGAAGACCTTAAGAATAATCATTTTTACTCTGCAAAGAAACATTTTTATTTTAAAGAAATTCAAGTAGAAGCATTTTTTATTAAACTACACACTATATCTTCAAAATTTGATAAGTGTTCTAATAAAACAAAAAAAGATGTAAAACTAATTGAAGATTTTTTATTGAAAATCAAAATCAATTCAATCAGTATCTTAGAGGATGATTTTGATGATTATAGTGTATTTATTTCTCTAAAAAATGAGTATATATTTTTTTCATGGACTGATGTTATATAAAACTTATATCAATATATTACTAAGCTTCTATTCTATTTTTTGATAAACAAAATATTGCTTATCTTGATTAAAAATAGCTATAACATCCTCTGACTCATAAGTTACTTCCTGTGGCTCATTTTCTTCAGATGACCAATCAACATTACCAAGCCTTCCATTACCATTGCCTAAACGTAAAGCTTTCCTAAATGTATTAGAGTCATTTAAGCAACCTTTAAATTCAGCTACAATCATTTCATAGGTAGGTTCTTCTTGAAAACCACCATAAGAATAAAATCTTAAATTAGATAAATTATATTCATCTCTATCATCAAATGTAATAATTAAGCTTTCTTTATTATTTACATTTATCATGAAATTATAAACTTCATTTTTATTCATAGTATTTAATTTAGATTAGGAGTTACGCAGTTGAACTAATAGTATATAGAGGGTTTTGCAAGTAACTCCTTATTGCATCACGAAAAATACTCATTTTAGCTTCGAACCAGCTATAACCTGTTGTATAAGAGTAAATTTCTAAACGTAAAAAAGCTCTTAGCGCAAATTCGATATGATTTCGTTGGGCTTTCTCTGAACGAACCGCACATTTTTCAATACCACAAAATT
>Ga0193950_1000029_pt1 | contig 56659 bp, 65 predicted proteins | sample BB_1_MG_FD_144485 | JGI IMG/M metagenome (GOLD analysis project Ga0193950, IMG submission 144485) | Microbial mat bacterial communities from the Broadkill River, Lewes, Delaware, United States - BB_1_MG | ecosystem: Environmental > Aquatic > Freshwater > River > Microbial mats | place: USA...
ATAAATTATAAATATCGTTTTTTTTGGTAAATATAATTAAAACAGCGGTTTAGCTACTTTGGGGATGGTGGGTCTGGAGTGACTCGAACACTCGACCTGCCGATTATGAGCCAGATTTTTTTTATTTTTTCGCCTTAAAAAACAATTATTTACACATAAGTTATTAAAATATAAATATATTTTTTACGTTTGTTTTTTGGTGTATTTACAGGCAAAGATAAAGAAAAGGTAAAGTAAAATGATGCAAAATAACGGTATATACTTGAGTGCAGAGGAGTTAAATTCTCTTTCAGGATTAGATACTTACACATTTAAGTTGTATGTTGTTTTTATCCGCCCTCTTATGAATTATGGTACACAAGAAGTTGGTGTATTTTCTAAAATTTCGCTAAAAGGCTTGGCAGATAGATTGTCTGAGAAAAAACGACAAGGTAAAAAAGAGCTTTTATTTTCAGAGGATCAGATTGCATATATGCTAAAAAAATTAGAAGCGGTAGGGCTTATAAAAAGGATAAGTATAGTAAGTAAGCAAGCTAAAAGACTTCAAATAAAATGCTTACTTGTTTCTGTTAAAGGTGTGACTGAAGGTGTAAAAAACGCCGCTAAAAATGCAGCTAAAAAGGTGCAAAACGTTGTTAACGGTAAGAACTCAGAGTACTCCTTTAAAACAAGAGGAGGGGCGTATACAGCACTAAAACAAAAGCAACTTGACATGCTTTATAAGAAGTATGGAAAGGCTGAAAACATTGATATTGATTTAGAGCTTGAACGCATACAAGGGTGGTGTGAAGAGCAAGAGGATAACAAGTTGTGGGTGCAGTGGAATATATATAAACACATAGAAAGATGGCTTTTAAAAGAAATTGAGGACGCAGGGAAGCCACGCCAACAGGCTAATTTTTACAGCTCAAAAAAACAAGTAAATGATGTTAATGACGATGACATACAAGAGTGTCGCGATGGTTCGCAGCGTCACAATTTGGGTTATGCAGAGCTGCACAAAAATAAACAAGATATGCCTGTAAACCCTGATGTACAGCGCATAATGGATATAGAAGATGGGGACGAGATGGAGGACGCATTAAGTGCCTTTTTAGACTCTCAAAATGTAGAAAAGCAGCAGCCTGTAAATATCAGTGACTTTTTATACACAGGAGAACAAGAATGTCGCATTTAGCAGCAGCGGAAATATTAAGAAATAGTCCACAACTTAGCTCTCTTATTAAAAGCGGGGAGTGGGTAGAAAGAAATTGCGATCAGCATGGTGCTTATAAAGCATGGGTTTTAGGTGGGGAATTTAAAGAGACAGGTTGTCCTGAGTGTAAAAAAGTACGCTCTCTTGTAGAACATCGCGCCAATATTGAAGCAGAGAAAGAAGAAATTCAAAAAAGAAAAATGCAGGAATTCATGGAAAGCGCAAGAGTTCCAAAGATTTACAAGTCAGCGTCTACAAAGCAACTCGATGGCTATGTGAGAGATAAGTGTGTTGAATTTCTTTCTAACTACAGAAGCACAGAATCCCTAAACATGATCATTAATGGCGGGGTAGGTAGCGGTAAGACTCACGCAGTGTGCGCAATGGTTAACTTTATTCTTTATAAAAAGATAGTTGAATCTGCATTTTCGGATACAGTTTTATTTGAAACTTGGCATGATATGGCTGATAAATTGCGTCGAGCGTCTTCATTGGATAGTGTAGAAGAAAACCCTATAGAGCTGTATAAAAACGTAGATTTATTGGTGATTGACGAGGTAGGCGGTGCAAGCTTGCGTACAGAAGCACAAATCGAGTGGTTTTTTAGAATAATGAATGCTAGGTATTCAGAGGGGAAAAATACAATTATTACTACAAACTTAAATGCTAGTCAATTAGAAAAAACGGTGGGAACAAGGTCTTATGACAGACTTATGAATGGTAGTAGCTTAACGCTTGAAATTAAAGGAAAGTCAAGACGACAAGCTATACCAAAAACTTTATAAGAAAACGCAGTAAGAAAGGGCTAACAATCCTACGGCATTTACCCAACCAATTATACTAAAGGGGTATTGCAATGTCTAGGGAAGCAAGTGTAAAAATAAAAAGGGTTTTTCATAAAATGGGTTATATTAATGAGCTTTCTCATGCACTCAGAGTTAAGCGAATCGGTCAAGGCTTAACACAAAAACAGCTTGCAAAAAACATAGGCACAACACAGCAGACAATTTCAAGTTTTGAGCGTGCAGTAGGGTGCCAACTCCCTAATTCTTCACACTTAAGACCATACGCAAAAGAGTTGGGCTTTAAAAAATTTAACGATTTTATTAGATTTGTAAATGAAAATTCTAAACCGAAACTTGAAAAAGATTAAAGTATTATTTGTACATTCTATGCCCACCCATTTTGCGTCCTGCACCTGAAAAAACAGCCTTTTTATTAAGGCTCTCGTCAAATGTTAATGCCAATGCATCCCCCTCATCTGGGGAATGCTTGAGGCGTTTTTTTATGCTGTCTTTGCTTTCCAGTACGCGCCGCCCTTTCTGATCGTATTTATATGTTGGGGCAGTTAAGTCAGCATGTAATGAATTACTGTCAGGAATATCTACTTCACCAGTTTCTAACCACTCTCGCATTAGCCACCACATTTCTGCACGCCGATTTACATATTCATCTTTTTTTATGGCACTGCTGCCAAAATTAACCCCGTTTATCAGACGTTTATAGTTTGTTTTATGTAGTATATCGACAACACCAGCACCTACGCCCCCCTCGTCAATATTCATGCTTTTTACATCATTATCCCTTAGAATTTCCTCACATTTTTCTGCAATTTGTGTAATGCTTAGTTTGCTATATGTTTGTATTTTCTCGCATTTATTACCGCGCCTCAGTACTATGGCTGTGTTATCGTCACCAAATCGCGCGGGATCTACCCCTACTATTAGATCCTCCCAGCCTGTTAAATTCGCCTTATTTTCCCTTGCCTTCATGACAATACTTGGAATTATTAATGCATTCTCATTGGAACTTTGGAATGCTTCAATGTCATTAAGCGGATAGTCTCGTTTAAACCTGTACAACCCATCACTACCAAATTTCCCGATCTTCATTCTGCGCCAAACAATTTGCTCTAAATCCAGCCCATACTCTTGCATAAGCTCATGCTCTTCAGGCTTTAATATGAAATCCTTAGGCACTTTGTGGCGGTATTCCTGCTGCAATGTCCAACTGAGAAAAACAGGAATAAATTCATTTTCTCCCCTCTTGGCTAACTCCCATATGTCATAAAATAAATTATTCATACCATTGGCTGTACTTTCTAAAATAACTTCTGTACCTGCTGCATTGGGAACAGTCTCCATTACACCAGAAGCGTGCTCGTAAGAATTTGCCCAAAAACCCACCTCCGATGCATGAAAATTATGTGTTGTCCCACTGCGTCCTGTAGACTTATTCTCAGAAGTACCAATGGTGTAATCACTTGTTAATCCTCCAAAATCTAGGACTTTAGAATTATTTTTTCTGATGCTTGGCTTTATGAATTCAGGTAGGTTTTCATAAAACAGTTTTGACATGTTAAAAATTTTAGTCGATGCCGCCAACTCATGGGCTAGAATGTACGTGACGCGCCCCCTATTCATTGTTGTATTATGAAAAAAGCGTCCTTCTGTGTACGTTGAAATACCTTGCTGTCTACCCTTTAATACAATAGCCCTAACAACCCCTATATCTCTTTTTTGTTGTTCAATAATATTATGCAAAAATCTTTGTGATTCATTTATCTTTAATGCCTCCATGCGTCCATTTTTAGTCCTTATTTTTAGGGCGTGGTGCATATAAAAAATCAAATCATTTCTAAATTTTTGCCGCATTATATTTCTATTCATCAGTGGGCATTCCTGCATCTTTCATCCACTGATCAAAGGAATCTTCTATTTTATTTGCGCCTAAATCATTTTTAAGTCTTTCTATTGCTTTATCTTTTGTGTATAGCTTGTATTTATATACTATTTTACCATTCCCCTCTGAGTCTAAATGCTCCACAATTGTAGCCTCTTGGACTGCTGCACGAATATGTGTAGGGAATTTATGAGGGCGCAAAGGTTCCCCTGTATTTTTATCAAATAACTCTGTGAAATCAGAAAAAGCAACACACATATCATGATAATTAATATGTAATGATGTTAGGCTTTTATCTCGCTCATTTAGTAAAGTTTTGCGCCTTTCTATATCACCTTGAATCCGTTCATTTTCTAGCTCTTGCTGTACTTCACCTTGTGTTTTTTTGCCCTTATGCGCGCCATTTTCTGCAAAGTAATCAATGACATATTGGTCTAAATATGTCTTGCCTTTCTGTTTACTATCCATTTCATCCACTAACCTTTTCCTATATAATAAAACAAGTATGTATTGTATTTTACACTATTATTTGTTATAGGAGCGAATAAACACCCATGCCAAAGCCAAAATCTAGCAGTCTAACAAAGCAACAGGTTTATGATATTATTAATGATATCATTGACTTAGATAGTATTGAACATGATAAAATTTTAACGGGTATTGGTATTACAAGGGGGCAACTTGAAGGTGTATTAAAAGATACAGAAATTGATGGAGTATTTAGTATACGTCTAAATTCTCTATTATCTTATGTCTCAAGAGAAGCCAAAGCGAACGGGAAAAAAAGCCATGAAAAACAAGAATTAAGAGAATCAAGATTATTAAAATTGGCAGGTGAAAAACATCCGCTTTATGATCATATTTATGATTGCGTGATGGATAATCTTGTTGTTTTTTCAAGAATGGTAATAAATTCATTAAAATTTGGTAACAGTGTTACACAGCTGATTTATAAAGAAAAAGATGGTATTTTTATTCCTAATGAGTTGCTGGAGAGTCCAGTGGACTGGTTTTTCCCACTTGACAGAATGCATATTTTCACACGCAAGGACGGTGTAGAGAGCTTAAGCAACCTAAGCTGGTCAAGCGGTATATCCCTTATAGGGGTTAATACAGGTGTCAATAATGATTCGCTTCTGGACGTTGATAGAAAGTTTCTTTTGTTACGTAACGAGGCAACACACACCAAACCGCGCGGTGTAGCGATGCTTGCAAAATTATGGTGGTTTCAATTTTTTAAGCAAAACGGTTGGGGATATTGGGCTGATTTTTTAGAGTCCAGTGCTGTGCAGCGTGTCATAGGAGAGGGAAAAGACCCCGAAATGATAGCGGAAAGCCTAGGAATGTTGGTTAATAATAGTGTAGCTGGTGTTCCGCAAGGTACTAATATTAAAGAGATTCCAGCGTCTAGCAATGGTGAAGCATTCGACTCCTTTGAAAAGAGAATTGTTACACGCATATGGATGTATGTATTGGGACGCGCGCCCCTCTCTGAAATGAGTACAGGATCGCGTGCTGGTCAGCAGTCAGAGGATTTGCTTAGACTGGATTTGCTACAGTCGGATGTATTTAAATTCTTTGAAGTTTTGAACAAATTCACGGCTATGATTTGCCGCGCCAATGGGTTACCTGATGATGAATTAACTTGGTATTTTGATAATGAGGCGGGTATACGGCGCGAATTAGCGGATCGTGATGCTGTGCTTGCAAGCTCTCTAGGTGTCCAGTTTAGTGCTGACTATGTTGCAAGAGAATACAACATAGAGTTAAGTGATATAGAAATTCAAGAAAAACAAAGCGGTACATCGGCGGGGAATTTGTCCAGTAAGAAAGAAAGCATGATGTTTTCCAATACTGAAGAAAAAGCGGCGGAAAAACAGCATGATCAACTGGATAGTATTATTGAAAATGCAGCAGAAAGTGATGATGTAAATGATATGGTACTCCAAGTGCTGAAAAACTCAGAAAATAAAGATGATTTTATAAAGCAGCTCGCATTATGTGCAAGCTATGGTGCAATGGGGGTTGATAATGAGCTACTTAATATAGTAGACACTGCATCCTTGTTAGGGCTTGCTAATGTCCAAAATGAGAGCAAAGACAATGCCTAATATTCTCAATACACAAACATCCTTGGCTTTTAAGCAAGCAATTGAATCCGCTAAAAAGCGCGGCATTGTTCTGCCAAACGACTACTACACAAAGATTTTTGGTGGTTCCCGCGCCAAATATTTCAGCATTTCAACACTTAAAACAACGGCTTCTATACGCCATGTAATGGACTCATTAGAGAGTGCGTTAAGCGATGGGCAAAGCTTCCAAGCTTGGAAAAAAGAACAGCAGAAAAACAGCGGGGAATTACTGCATTTAAGCAAGCAAAGAAAAGAGTTAATTTTTAGAAATGCCATGATGACAGCCTATGCAGAGGGACGTTGTGCACAGTTTAAAGAGAATGAAGACACACACCCATACTTGCTGTATTTAACCGTAGGGGACGCGCGTGTAAGGGATGAGCACGCAGGAATGCATAATTATGTTGCAAAAAAAGTGGCTAAAATTTGGCGATCATGGTTTGCCCCTAATGGTCACGGTTGCCGCTGCACAGTCATGCAGCTAACAGAAAAGCAGGCAATGCAGCGCATAGAAGCCGACAAGGCAGAATTAAGATCCGATAAGGAAAAAGCGCAAGCACGTATAGACTCCTTAAGTACCCCCCCTGACTGGAATTACTCAGTGTGTTCTGAGTCTAACAAACCAGCAGAAAATGCAGTAAATGAGCTACTGGATAAGGCAAAGAATGAAGACAACAAGGACTCCTTAGAGCTGGAGTTTTTAAAAGCACTGCTTATTGAGTTAACAGAAATAGAGGAAAAATTAAGCGATAAAAACCAGCTTGCCAAGAAAATAAGCAAGCAAAAAACAGAAACCAAGAAAGGAGAAAAAGAAGCAGAAAAACAACGTGATATGATTTTTGTTTCTCATATTTTAGATTTAATAGAGGGTCAGTTTTCTGCACTTCTGTTTAAGTATTTTTTACCTAATAAGGTGGAATTGAGCAAACAGAAAGCATTACTTGATGATGTGAAAAGCATGATTTTTAAGGACTTTTTTGATTATCTTGTGGAGCAGGATGACATACTTATGTTTATGCTTGACTTGGAAAAAGAGCATATACAAGAAAGAATGGCTAGTAAGCTAATCGACCCCAACCTAATAAAATCTGTTAACCAGTGGGGCGATAAGTACAAGAAATTAAAGGATATTGTGTTGAGTAGTGCGGGTATAGAGGATATACGCGCCATTTTTTAATTACATAAAATAACAATTTAATTTAAATATTTTAAATTATTTGGTTGACTTAAATGTATGACTATCCTATAATGAAATCACTTTATAGGAAAACGCAACACATCAAGAAAAAAGGGCTTTTAATTATGACTTCATTAAAAGGTAAAAACGTAATAGCAACAGTTATTCCTAACACCTCGAAAGGAAAAAAAGGTATTAACTACAACACGCATAATTTATGCATTTTCAAGGTTGAGCGTGAAACAGCTAAACGTGCATACATTGAAATTGATGGGCAAGAAATTGCTTTTGAAAAGGAAAGTGGCGCTCTTTATGGTGAAGGGCGTGATTTAGCGGTTGCTGTAGCCTTCTTTACATTAGAAGAGCTTGAAAAAATGTGTTCAAGTATTAGCTCTTTCTTGCCGATTGTGCGCGAATTATACCAACGCGCCCTTGGTGTTATTCGTGAATATGAAAATACGGAAAAGGTAAAAAAAGCTAAACATAATAGTGTTGTGGCTGAAGTTCGATGCCATATTATTTTTGAGCAAATGGTAGAAGAGTGGCGCAAAGAAGATGGGTATAAAGGTATAAATGCAGCAATGTTACAACGTGCGTACACAAACTTAAGTGCACGCGGCTATATTCAGAAAACAGGTGCTTGTAGTAAAAAAGGTGATTCTGTTGAGCAAATATTTTCTAAGCTCATGCAGGGCTACGGAAAAGAAGACGGCATGGTTTATACCAAAAATCAACACGGATTATGGGATATTGTCGATGTAAATGAGGTGGTTACTTTACATACGCCCGTTTCTGATATATCAGAACAAGAAGAAAAAGGCTTTAAAAAACAATTGTTTTCTGAGCTTTGGGAGGATTTAGAAGCTAAAGGATTAAGCAAGCCTTACAACACGAAACATGCAGGGCTTACTTTTAAGCTTGCTAATATAGAGCTTTTTTCTTACACGCTTCTTAATTTCAAAGAAGGTATTGTAAAAAACGGTTTGGAAAGTTACATACTAGAAAATGATGTTACGAATACATTGCATCATAACACTTTGAAAATTATTAAAACTTTCCTAAAGCAACAAGGTTTTAAACTTCAACGCATAGGTAAATGTGGTAGCTTTGACTACAAAGTACTTTCCAAAGAAATGCACTTAAAAGTAAAGCTTGAAAAGCAACGTAAAAAGCAACGTAAATTAACGCGCCAAACTCTGAAAATTCAAGGTAAACTTGACAAGTTAAAACAGGCGAAAATTCAGCATAATCGGTCTGTTGATTTGAGCGGTTACCAGTCCGAAGAATTTGAAATTAAGCTTGAATGCTTTGATAATCAAGATGTTAAATACGCACTAATTCATAAAAAAAATGTAGGCACAGTAAGTTCTGTAAAAAAAGGAATTTGGGGTAAAAATTGGGCGATTTATGGTATGGATTTTAGCGCAAACAAAGGGGAATATGAGCGCATAGAGGATGCTGTGCAAGCTATGTGGGATACTAAAGAGCAAGAGCTTAAACACTGGCAAGAGCGCGGACATTTTGCTGTAGAACAAGGTTACAAGGAGGAAGCTGCATAATACATTTATTTAAGTCAATTAAATTTTTTAACAATTTATTTTAAGAATTTTAAATTATTAGGTTGACTTAAATATTAAGGAGCGTATAATACTACACATGTTAAAGATAAAGCCGCCCACAACGGGAAGGCGCAAAACCAGCGAAAGCAAGGTAATTAAAACATGAAATATTTTGAAGGCTTAACAAAAGTTGAAGACGTTAAAACACTATTCAGACGTTTAGCAATGAAAAACCACCCAGATCGTGGTGGGGATACCGCAACATTTCAAGAGATTCAAGCCCAGTACCAATCTGCATTACGCGGCTGCAACGGTAGTACAAGCACAGGCAGCGACGGAAAAGAGCACACATACAAATACAATGAAGAATCTGAAATTGATTTAATGGATAAAATAAATGCTTTTCTAGCTCTTAATATGGAAAACGTCAATATTATGCTTATCGGTGTGTGGATTTGGATTGATGGAGACACAAAGCCCCATAAGGATAAATTAAAAGAGTTAGGTTGTAAATGGCATGGGCGGCGTAAATGTTGGTATTTCCACAATCAGAAAAAACGATTCGGTAAGTATAGCAAAGGCAGTTTAGACGAATTAGCCGCAAAGTATGGGCAAAAGGGATTTACAAGAAAGTCTAATAATTTAAGGTAGGATTGAAGCAGGGGGGCAAATGATAATAAGCCCCCTTAAACCCTTATAGGGAGTCATTTTATTTTGATATATTTGACATATATATCACTTATCTCATAAACCCTTATGGGGATTTTAAGGTGGTGGAGGGGTGAATGCTCACAAGCCCTATACCGTTTTATTATAATCTCACAAGCAACAAGATAAATCAATTTTTTTAAAGGATAAAAGTTTATTTATGGATTTTGACAAATACTGTGATGTTGTTCCACAGAAAAAATTAGACGACAACACCAAGGGGATTTTTGCTAACGCAATTTATCATAAAATTCCTGTCAAAGGTTTTTATTATCCTGCTGCTGAAGATGATGAACCGAAAGAAATTATAATTTCAATTCAGAAGCTTTTGAAAACTGAAGATGGGTATTATGCTCATGCATACAGACATAATGAGAAGGACTATAGAACTTTTTCACTGTCTCGTTTTTCTAGTGTGGAACTTTGTCAAAGTACTATTTTTAAAGACAGATTAAGCCCTGAACTGTTAAATGTTGAAAAACTTGTGTTTATTCCTAATGAAGAGCTGCCAAATAATAAGCGGCTTGCAATTTGTCAGGAGCGCGGCGTGCTGGACTCCCAAGAGTTAACAGTGGAGTGCGATCAATTTCAAGGTTTTTTTGTTACGCATCAACTAGAAAAACAAGGCTGGAAAATAAAATAATTATTAGTTATTTTTCAGTGATTTAGCATTGAAAGGGTGGCTATTTAGTCACCCTTTTTTGTTGGGTACGTAAAGTTTTTACAATTTAATTTAAAAAAATTAGATTATTTGGTTGACTTAAATTTATAGCTACTCTATAATGTAATACATACTAGAGAAAACAAAGCAACTATGTACTTATTCTAGTTAACGCACTAACCCTAAAAAGGAAATTGAAAATGACAACTAACACAATTCAATTAGCAGATTTAGCAAAAACAATTCAACGTAACACACGAGCAAAAGGGAAGGAGCAAAAAATAAATGGTATGGTTGTTGAAGAGGTCTTATTTCGCTTGGGAATGGAGGCAGCAACAAGCGTAGATATTGATGCAAAATCGCCAAATGGCGGTCTAACAGATGGGGATGAGAAAAGCATGATTCATGCAGTTGCTGGTAATATTGAGGAATGCATTTCTAACTTGCATGACTCAAATCCAAACGCAGCACAAAAACATTTTTTAATCCATCCTGAAGATGCTGATTACTTGAATAAAATCATGGCTTTTGCTGAAAAATTTACGCGCGTATTTGTTGATGACTTGGGCTTATCAACATGGAGTAAGAAAGTGAAAACAGTGCGCAACATTTACAGAGGCGCGTTTTTAGCAAATTAATATTAAAGGAGTAGGAAGAGGGGCTTCTTACTCCAGCAACTTAAATTATACAGGAATAGATAGTAATGTCAGATAACCAACCTAAACACATACCTTGCTCTGTTATAGTGGGCTGTAAATCTCAGCCAATTCTTGTGTGCGACAAAATGCCGCCTTATTTGATTATACATAAGGAAACAGACACGAATAACGACATATTGCTTGCAAGTGGAGACACAGATGTGAATTCGGACACAGTATTTAATACGCGAAATGGCTTCGATTTTGAAGAATGGGAAAATGTGCAAGACGCTGCTTTTAAATTATTCAAAGAGCTTGGGGAGGTTAAAGATACATTGTATTGTTATTATAGTTTTCGTAAAAAAAGCTTTTCCGTTTCCCCAACAGGAAAGCGTGCATACTCAACATTAGCAGACATGTAATACACTTGGGTTAATGCATAATGGGTAGTGTAACAACTACCCATTTTTTTGGATAAGATAATGATTTTAATTTAAAACTAGTCCATATTTAACTTTTTAAGTCTAAATAAAACTGTATCGGCGTTCGGTGTTGTATTCTCTAAAATTGCGGTATAGGTTGACGCGCCGTCATTAATTTTTAAACACTTAATTTCTAATGTGTTGAATAATTCCAAGTATATTGCAGTACATTCTTTTTTGCCTGCTGTCTTGCCGTCTTTATAATATTTTTCAATACTTTGTGGATTCTCAGACATGGAATTTATTGTGGGCGTGCAGCCTGTTGGCGCGTCGGCACAAGAAAGTTTATTTATTCCCCCTCCACTTCCTGTATTAATATTTATGTTATTGCCGTTTTCGTCATGGCAATGGTGTCCTTGCTCTTGGCTGTCATGACAGCCGTTGCTGTCAGTTCGCCCCGATGTCGCAAGCACGTTACAACTGAAAAGTAAAGCTAATAATAGAAAATATCTACCCGCCATCATTCTATCTCCTTAATCTAAAAATGGTATTCTAACAATTAAATTACATGAAATATAGCGGGGTTTATAAGAATATATAATTATTCTGTCACACTCTCCTTATTTCTTGCTTTGCCCATGTACTTTTTTCTCTCTATTAACACGATCCCCTCCCCTGCTTTTATCCGCATTAACTCCAGTGTATCCATTAATTTATCATCAATAACTCTTGCTTCTGAAGTTGATAATATAGGCGGGTTTTCTGATGGGTAGCCTGTTATTATGTACTGAATATCCGCACCTATTTCTGATAAATACTGCCAATATTCCACAGGTGGGCTTCCTTTGCTGTGCTCGTATGCACTCTGTGAAGTCCTCCCTATCGGTGTGTTTTTCACTATTTCAGACTGCTTTAAATCTAGCCTTACCCGCTCACCTTTCAATCTATCCCCCCATTTATTAGACATTTCCCCTCCTTACAAAATATTGACATGTCATAATAAAGCGTATTTTTATTTACAGATTATTGACACGTCCATAATAATGACATACTATGTGTTCAACGTGAACACACTTAATAAAAAAACAAAGAGCATGACATACTTAGAACTTAAAAAAATTCTATATATAAATGGCATGACACTGTGTGACTTGGCAATGCAGCATGACGCAACTCGTCAAAATATATATAAAGCTTGGAACGACCCAAAAAGAAGGAACGGCAAAAGCTTTATAGATTTACGCTTACGAATTACTGAAGATGTAAGCAAAATGAAAACATCATTATCCCTGTAGTGTTATTTTAGCACACAGCATACAATATAGGACTGCTGACATGTCAAGCCATAAAGAGACTGTTAATATATTATCCTTACCTTTCGTAACAAAAGAAGAAGGCGAACTTCCCAATTTATTCGACGTTGATGACACTGTAACAGAGAAGCAAGGAAAGGAGTATGCAAGAATTTTTATGGAAAGTTTAGAGCGTTCTGATGATGCGCTAATTGCTCACATGGGCGTGCTAGATGCTGCATTTCACACTAAAAATATTGCAGGCATACACTTTATACTTGAAGTTGTTCAAGGCTTAAAAGAGGGGCTTGAAGCGTCTCGTAAGCAACAAGAGTGCGAGCCTAAGCGTAAGTCAAAAAACACATTACTATTAAGTAAATCGTTGCTTTTATCGCCTCATAAAGAAGCACGCGCCCCCCATTAATTTTTTGGATTTTTAAAAAGGTGGAATACATTTAAAACAGTATTTCACCTTTATTTAACACCTAATAACAATTTAAATTAAAAAATTTATATTATTTGGTTGACTTAAATTTATAGCAAGCCTATAATGAAGTCACTTTATAGAAAAACGCAGCACACCAAAAGGCTCATTATTATGAATATGCAGGTACAGGGGTTAGAAAAAAATACAGAGTTTAAAGTTGGCTCTAAAGTTCTCGTTAAGCATAAAGCGGCAAATGGCGCGATTAAGCTTATGAAAGAGTCTATTGTTAGCTCTGAAACTACGCACAATGTGCGCGTTGATGGTACTTCTTATTCACGACACACAACAATTCAATATGGCTGTGCAAGTAATGAAGAGTACTGCTTTATTGAGCTTGTAGCAGAAGTTGCAGAAATCCAAGAACAACAAGAAGCCCCCGAAACTGTAGAAATTCAAGCACAGTTAACAGAAAAAAAACAAGAATATAACGTTGTAGAAGAAAGTGAAAAACAAACATCTTTGTTGTTACCTAAAAATACCTCTCTGTATTGCGACTTATCCAGTCAAACACCTGAAAACCTACCTTCACTTGTAGAAAAGTCCCGCTTTTTCGATAGCTTGCAAGAGGATGCATACTACAAAGTTTATCCGTGGGAATATTTAAGTAATAGCGCAATGAGTGAACTGAAAACCCCTGCACATTTCGATTACTTTGCCAACAAAGAAAAAAAGGAAACCGCTGCTCTAAAATTTGGTAAGCCTTTCCACTTGTTTGTTCTTGAGCCTGAAGTTTTCATCAAAATGTATGTTGTTGTCGACGGTAATTTAAACCTAAAACACAACAAAGAAATCATCGCAGAAGCCGAGATGATGGGTAAAAAAATCATTAAGCGTGATGATATGAACAGAATCATAGGCATGAGTGAATCAATAAGAAATCACCCTTTTGCTTTAGAATTATTAGAAAATTCATACAAAGAAGTAAGCTCCTTTTGGACGGATAAGGCGACAGGGGTTAAATGTAAATCACGCGCCGACATGATCAATACAGGTCATCTTTTTGGCGCAGGTACTGACCTGAAAAGCACAATCTGTGCAGAACCCAGTGAGTTTTTAAGATCAATAATTAAATTCGCTTATCACCGACAAGCAGCAATGTATATGCGTGCATTTAACCTAAGTGATTTTTATTTTATTCCTGTTGAAAAAGAGCCGCCGTACATGTGTTGCGTTGTGAAGCTTTCTGACGAACTTATACGGCAAGGAAATAAACTTGTAGATGAAGCTTTGATTAAATTCAAGGAATACAGGGCTTTAAACCCCAACACAATTAAGCCTTACTACACAAACGAGGTGATAGTTTTAGGTGGGGGTAAGAAGTACGGGCTTGATGATTTGGCAGCCCTTGATGATGACGAATTTTTGCAAATTTAACAACACCAAGCATTGCAACAAAAAACAACACATAATCAATTCTAGTTTAAGGGAAGGACTAAAAAAATGAGCGCAGCACAAAGCCAAGAGCTTATTTCTCATTTATCCGCTATATCATCAGTAGGGGAGGAATTTAGCGATAATTTTTGCCAAGGTGAAGAAATCGACGCAAAAACAGTACCTATTTTAACAATCCCAAAATCTGGGAATGGCGGTATGTGGGTTATAGACCATATTGACGGCAAAAAATCCACAGAAGTTTTAAGCGTTATCGTTGTAACACAGAAGCCCTCAAGAATCCTGTACACAGAAAGTTACGCCGATTCTGGAAAGGATAAAAGCCGTCCTTACTGCTTAAGCCAAGACGGGGTACGCGGTGCTATCCATACGCATAAAGAAAATAAACCGTGGTGGCTCCTAGACAAAGGAGAGCCAACTTTTAATTGCAAAACATGCCAGTATTCAAAGTTTGAATCTAAAGCATCTACAAAGGAAGGGGAATATACAGCAGGCAAGGCATGTGCTGAGCGTATGAATATATTCGTTTTAACCCAATATAGCCGCATACCTTTTATGCTTAGCTTGCCGCCTTCAGCCTTGCACGAGTACGCACAGTTTCGCATGAATTTATTTGGTGCAGGTCAGAAGATAACAAGAATTGTTACAAATATTTCATTGACAGAGCAGTCAAACAAAAGCGGGCATACATTTACGGTACCTGTTTTCAGCAAAGGCGGGGATCTGACAGACGAGCAGTTTAATGATGTAAAAAATACTGTAAAGCCATTTCTATCTGTGATGTCTTCAACTGTAAATGGTACGGCGCATGGCACAGAAGAAAAAGATGCTGTAGTTGTGAATTCAACACAAGATCAGATCTAATTTTAACGCTGCTTTTCTTGATGCCACAAGAAAAGCAGCAAGCCACAATACTACCAACAAAGAAGAAAAAGGTAATAAAAGTGAATAACGGATTATCCCAAAGCCAAGCAAAAAACGCAACAATTCCCCATGCACGTTTTGCTTTACCGCAAAATAACGAGCTTGTTATGAACGTGGAACGCGTTGTTTTTGCCTCCTTAAGTGTTGAGTACGGCGGTAACAGCAGTGTGTTGCTAAATAAAATAATGGTAGCTTGTGAGGAAACAGGCGCGTTATTAGTCTTAAATGCACCTAAAAGCATCCAAAATGCGGCAAAAGAATTGTATTTACAAAGCCGTAATCTTTTCCCAATGCAATTTTTTGATAGCGAAAGTGATGCTTATTATTACGCTAAGGAGGAAAGTGTGGGGCTATCTCCTTACTGCAGCAACCCCTTACCCACCAAAAAAGGCGCATTAAAAAACGAGCCTCTGCCCATCACATCAATACATCATGCTGAATTACAATCCGCTCTCATGTGTGACGCTCAATGCTTAGTTGTTCTTTGTGATGAAATTGATACAGAGAGCGCAAGCCAACAATTTAAAAACCACAATGCATATTGCTTTAAAAACAGTCAGGCGAAAGATTCTAATTACTTGCTTTATTCTGCAATTAGTGGCGGCTTGGATCATCTAGGGTAAATAAAAATTTATGGTGTGCGGCGTGGTTTGCGTCGCATTTCTTAAAGTTAAATACAAAGGATTTATTATGAAGAAACATAGAGTTAAGAAGCAGAGAAAAAAGCCACCTGCGGTTACTAAAAAGAGCGTGGTAGGTTGCAAAATATCTTTAGAGAAAACCGATGATCTGACTACTTCTGCTATAAAGGCAATTCAATCACTTCCTGAAAGTGGTGTTGTTGTGTTTTATCAGGCAGGCGTTGATCGGAGTGTTATTGATGAAATAAAAAAGAAAGTTAAATACACTAATGGAAGTTATGAATACAAGATAGATTCTTTTTACAAAAAGCAGGGGTTCGTAGCGTCTTTCTTGAGAGCAAAGCTTTTATTTAGTCGTATAAATCGAATTTTATTTGTACTTCATTGCGGCAGTGATGCAGATGGGAAGTTGCTTAAGGTATTTCAAGATGAAGTGGATTGCTCTATGGGTGAGCATGATGTGCGACTTGATATTGTATGCCATAAAAGTGCAAGAGCTAGATTAAAGAAAGGTTTTGAAGGAAAGGTTTTTGTATGTCTTAATTCTGGAAAAAGAAAAGGCATAAAAGTTAGCTCTGGTAAGCCACCAGAAAATATATTTATCACAAACATAGGTGAGCAAAGTGGCAAACCCATCACAAATTAAAAACAGAAATCGCCGTATTGCATTAGGGCTTAATTTTCTAGCTCAAAGATTCCCCGCTGCTTTTGCTGCTGAAAAAGTTAATGCATTTTGTATTGGCATTCATGAGCAAATGCAAGAGGAATTAAAGGGGGAAACATTACCTGAAGGCGTTACTGTTTCCGCAATAAAACAAGCTTTGTACGCATACTGCAACAAATATGCATACATGAAAGCCAAGGGAAAAGTAGGCAACCCGCGTGTGAATTTATGGGGGCATGTTGTGGGAGAAGTTACAGAGCAAGAAGTACTACTCCACAACATGGCGCGTAAAGCTAAAAAGCAAGCCTTAGCAGAAAAGAAGAAAAAGGCAGCAACCGCCAATAAGGCAAAGCAGCAGCAAGCAAAGCAAGTGCAGGAAAAAAAGGCTGTTAAAAAGCCTATTGCAGCTAAAAAGCAAGCTGAAAAAGTAGTACCTAACACGCCAATCATCAAGAAAAAGAAACGTCGTACTTTATATGTGGGTGCTGCGTAATGAGTAAGAAACTGAATATTTATACAAGTGAGAAGCCGACTCTTGTTAAAACTGACTTCTTGAGTGAGGACGCTACAGCCTTGCAAATACATTCATCAATGAATTTAAATTCTGATAACGCAATTGTGCAGCAGCTCATTGATTTGCCTATGCCCATGCGTACATTTGTTTTTACTCAAAGTGAAAATGGGGCATTTTTAAACTATACGGAAAATGGCAACCTAGTTTTGCTAGACTCCCCATTAGGTAATATTGTTGATGTTGGGACAGTGCTAGAAAAAATGACGCAATGGCTTTGTAAGCATGTAATTATTAATTTGCGTTATGAATTCACTGGATTTATGAGTATACACACAGGCTCTCTAATTAAGGAGCTTAACGCTAATAATATGTCTGTTGTTGTTGTCACGCCTATGGATTTTGAAATTGATGAAAGCCAGTTTGGTATTGCGATCAAAAATCACAAGCCTGATGAGCCAAAAGAGGCTGATGCAGAACGCGTTGAAGCCCTAAAAAAACTTGACGAGATGTCAAAAAAATCAGTGGGTGCGGGCATTGATAGTGATAATTTTGTTCAATTTGTCGTGGGGCTTACGAAGGTTGAAGAAACGAACCCAGATCTAATGACCCTTGAAGAAATTCAGAGTGTTTATCAACTTCTTGATTGCTATATAGATTATCGCAAGGATAGAGGGTTTGATCTTGAAAGCTAAAAAACTCCTAGTCCTACAAGAGCACAAAAAATGCATTGCACTACGTGTTGCACGTTACGAAATACAAAAAACACGTAAAAAACAGCTTGTTGTTTTGAAAGATGGTTTTCATAGCTTAGAGGAACTCCTTAATGATTCTGGGAGTCAACTACTCAGAATAAAGAAGTATGACCGTTTTTGCTCACCTGTGGCGCGGGGAGTTTTGGCTGATTGTGAAAAGCATGGTGTAGAGTCCTGCATTTTTGAGCTTAACAGCTTTAATATAGATGACTCCTTTGATGCACTAAAAGATTGCTTCAATGCACTAAATAAGGCAGGAATTGATGTATTAATTACTATGCAAAGAGCACCGAATTGTGTAGTAAAAAAATCAGTTTCTGAGTGGCTGAAAAGGTTTGATTTAAGCGGGTTTAAGGTGGCTTATGCTTTTATTCCTAATAAAAAAGATTTGGGGTTAGTAAATTCTTGTGAGGCAGAAGGTGGTTAAAAATGGAGAAAGTACTAAGGTCTGATTTAGCTTTCATGATTGAAGCTAGAATGCGAAACAAAGAATTAACCCCTGAAAATTTTATTGATGCATTTACCGACTCTGTGCAGGACTGCATGAAAAAAGGCAAACGTATTTCACTTAAAGGCTTTGGGCGTTTTGAGCCTGTTCATAGACAGGAAAGAATGGGACGTAATCCTAAAACTGGAAAAGAAGCTGTGATAAAAGAGCGCATACGCCCTGCTTTCAAGCCCTCAGATGGCTTTATGATATTGATTAATGGTTTTAGGTAACCCCATCATCAGGCGCGGTGTGTTTTATGCTGCGCCTATTTTTAGGCTTTTAAAAGGAGAGGGTAAATGTATATAGCATTTGATAAAGCAACAAATAAGCCTGTTATCTCTGATAGAGAGGGTGCCATAAAAGATAAAAATTTAGATATAATAGGACTTAGCGGCAAGGAGATGCCAGAAGAACTATTACCCAATCTAAAGGTAATGCTTGGTAATATTGATATAGAGAGCATTGAAGATAATAAGAATTACCTTCATAAGCTAAGAGCAGATAGTGAAGTAAGGAAAAATTCTAATCTAGTTTGCCCTTTGTGTGAGGAAAAGGTTTTCCCTAAGAGGAACGAAAAAAGCAACAAATACTTTTTTTCTCATCATCCTAATAATGGTTCCCATTGTCCTTTTAGAGGAAAGGGCGGTAAAGAAGGTTATCAAAGATGGTGGTATCACGCAAACAGAACATCTTCGCAGCATATAGAAATGCAGAATTTTATTGGGGAGTACTTAAAAAAAGACTCTAGTAACTTCAGTGATGTAAAAGTAGAGAGTCGTTATGTAGGTAAACACTCCAGCCCAAAAACAGAGAAGGAAGCGAAAGCGTGGCGTTTTCCTGATGTGATAGCTACATCTAATAATAACAATCTAAAAAACCCCGTAAATATAATTTTTGAGGTTCAAATATCCCCAGTAGCTCCGAAAATCATAGCGGAAAGAACTGGCTACTACAAAGATAGAGGGGATTATATAGTCTGGGTTCTTTCTAGCTTCCTAAAAGATCATCGCTCATTTAAAGATGATATATTTTACACAAACAATAGAAATGCTTTTGTGCTCTCTGAAGAAGCAATGAGTGAGACTATTAAAACTGGGGTATTGCACTTTGAAGTTTATTATGATGAATGTTGCTACAAGGAGGGTCATGTTTTAGTAAAACATGCTAAAAAAGTAGTACCTATTCATGACCTATGTTATTACCAAGGTGGCTTAGTTATATATAAAGGATATGAAGAATCTATCCTAAAAGTAAAGCAGGAAAAGGCTTTAGATGAACAAGAAAGGGAAAAGAAAAGGCTGGATTTTGCAAGAGAGTTTTGGTCTAACTTCAAGATTACTATGAACTTTAACGGCAACACTAGAAACCTATACACTGCTGACTTTTACCAAGAAAAAGTTGCACGTATTGCATTCACAGCATGGAATAACGAGGATAATTTTAATGTTGGGTTAAATGGGGAAAACTCCTATATTTATAGAAATCGCAAGAAAGGAGAGAATAGCAGATCCCCTGATTTTATAGGCAGCATGGATACCAGCGGCGCAGGTCAACGCTTGAATATAGGTAAAATCCCCGTTGCAATTTGGGTTCGTGATGGGTGTATAAATCTTGTTTCTAATTTGGGGTATAGAAATAAGTAGTTTACACGTATTATTTATATGTGTTAATATCACCCGTATAAATTAAGATATTTTCAATTTAACTAGGTGGTAACATGAATTTAGGTGAGAAAATCAACAAAATAAATGAGCTGCATGATGAACTAAATAAGGTTATCGAAAACATTGATAAATTCAATAATATTAAAAGTGAGTTAGAAAAACCAAATTCCAATATACTCTTATCTTTAAGTGGAGCAAAAGATGAGAATACTGTTATCAACCTCCCTAAATTAGATAGTTACTCATATAAGAAAGAGATGACAGAAGCTTTTGAGTTAATTGGGAAGGCACTTAATTCCAAAAGGGTTTACTTAGCATTAGAACTCGAAAAACTTCTTTCCAAAGAGTAACCCTAAACCCAAAACACCGCCACATTCCCCTGTTCTATCTTTTCAAGTTCCTTTGTGGCGGTATCAATCCTCACTGCATCCCCTTCTTTAAAGCCGCCAGAAACCACGAATTCAGCCCCACCATTGCGCGTTGCCACGATTACCTTTTTATCAAAAACAGCAGTAATTACGCCTGTTTCGCTCTGTTTCTTCTCTCCTATAATTTCCTGTAATTGTGCCAAAGTATTCATGCTATACAGCCTTTAATAATGTAATAGACATATCATGCAAGCCCCTATACTGGACACTATCCACTATTCCGTAACCCATACCCATATCACCTTCATACCTTACCAAATCACCCTTGTGCAGTTTTCTTTGAATCATAGATAATTGCACCTCAATCAAGCCTGACTCGTCTATCTCAGCACGCCCCCGCTCAACTGCTGCACCAGTGGAGCATAGCAGCGGATCATGCACATCCAAAACCGCACTATCAGCAGGCAACCGCTTTACCATAATATTGATCACTTAATGTCTCCCAAAAAAGTTGCGATAATTGGTACATCACTATCATTATTTATAGGCTTCTCAGGTGTTGGTATACGGTATACACTTGCACGCGTTTGGTACTTTAGCTCTAAAACAGCAAGCCCTAACTGTGTTGTTCTAAACGTCATGCCGTCATCTTGTAGGCTTAGTCCTGCTAGTTCCCCGCTTAAAAAAGCCATTGACTCTACTGTATGGATTGGCTTGCTTGCAGTGACATCATTAAAATTATCACCTTCTACGCTGTCATCAACATTGTTAAAGCTTAGACTTTCGTGCACAGATTCAAGATAATTATCTTGCACTAATTCAGGCTGTTGGATACCAGAACACACCGCCTTAGCCACCACCACGCGTGAAGAATGATAAACCAATGCATAGGCAGTATCGTCAAATGTAAAAGAGGATGCATCAATATACTTACCATCAACTTTTTTTACAAGTCGTGCGGAAAGATGATCATTACTTGTTGTTTTTTCTTGCGCCGATGCTTTAAATGTAGCTGTAACAGTGGCTTTTATTCTTTTGAATCTCATATTTTAAGCCTTGCTAAGAATTGCGTTTTATCCCCGTCCTTATTGTTGTATACGCCGAATTCATGACGGCGTGCCGTGTAAGTTATTTCAGCAAGGGAATAGTGATCATCATGCGTAACCATGTTTTTTCCTGAAAATTTAACCTCACCTTCAGGTGGCGTGTAAAACCACTTAATTTTTACAATATCAAAAATCGGATCACTTACACTTGCCGCGCCGTCCTTGAATTCTACTTGCTGCGTAATTTCCCTGACCGTGACACCCTTGTATGAAATTTTTACCCATTGACGACCTGAGTGCAGTACCTCCACATTTTGCGCCCACGGTATGCGGTATAGGAAAAGCTTACCCCCGCTGTCATCATTACCCTCAAATGTAAACGACCATTGATCACTCTCTGCATCGGTCACTCTTACTTGGTTTATATAATCTGTTTTTCCGTAGCCTTCTGAGTAGCTTAGAACGTCGTCATCATCAGTGATATCCACAGCGGGCGCGGCAATATTCCAGTTTTTACGTTGCACAGAAAAGTGTGGGCGTATCCACAGTGACCCATCACCCAACGTAACTATATTTGCACGTATCGCCCCTGTGATTTTCTGTATAACCTCCATTGGTGTGACATCGGTATACTGGACACGTTGCGGAAAAATAAACCAGTCTACCGCGTCCCACTTAACGCTAACCCCTGCCTCGTCTGCCATAAGCTGTACCAGTTCACTAGCCATTAAACCATTTTCAAGCATCACAGCACGTTTTTTAGCCCTAGGCTCTGCCAGTTTAGCAGTGGGGCAAATGCAATGTATTGTGTATTCAGTACTGGTGGGACTTTGGCGCGACATGCTTTTTTCTTCTACAAGCATCAAATAACTTTCGTCACCTAATACTAATGTAAACTCAGAATCATAGGAGAGTGCTAAAAATGCAGCGTTATCATGCAGTGTGACCGAACCGCTATACCCATACGTCCCTCTATCGTCATTTATTGAAACATCGGAAATATCATACTTTTTTGCGTTAACTTGTATGTAATATTCTTTATCTATTATTTGGGCACTTGGTACTATATCAGGTTCTGAAGTATTGGAGGAATGCAGCGTTTTTATAAAAATGCTTTTCTGCTGTAATTCATTAGAAGAATGGATTCCTTTCTGTAAATATTTGGTACAGGAATTAACACCATGCAGCGTACTATCTATTACTTTATTTAATGAATTTACACCGTGAATTTCAGATTCTAAAAACATAGTATTAAATGACTGAATACCCGCTTCTAAATACTTAAATTGCTGTAGCTCATTAACCCCATGCAATGTACTTTCGTGCTGCTTATGGCAATCATTAAAGCCCTCAATCGACACGGCAAACAGGCAAGTTTTAAACGACTGAATACCAGCTTCTAAGTGCTTATACTGCTGCAACTCATTAAAACTATGTAAGCCGCTTTGGTGTTCTTTCTGACAGTCGTTAAAGCCCCCTAGTGATGCAGAATGCAGGCAAGTGTTAAGCGATTGAATACCCACTTCTAAATGTGTAAATTGCTGTAATTCATTAACTCCATGCAATGTACTTTCAAGTTCTTTTTCACACGCATTAAGCCCACCCAATGATGCAGAAAATAAACAAGTATTTTTTGAGTGTACAGTTGACTCTAATTTATTGTATTGCTCAATATCAAAAAAGCTTTGCAACCCACTTTCAAAATAAACAACACTGGAATTTACACCCTGTATACCAGCCTGTAATCTATCTTTCTGCTGAATATGTAAAGTTGATTCTATTAGATTGATTACTTTCTGTGTTATTGTGACATCAAATAATGATGTATTGCTACTTTGTATGCCATAATGCAGCTGTATGTATTGTTTCCAATTTATACGTAAAGCCATGTTGCTACGCATTGAACTCTTTTGTTTCCAGTTGAGCTGTAATGCATTACTACGCCTATTTGTACTATGTTGAACCCAATTTATTTGCAGTCCTGACTTTTCCCCATAGCTGCTTTTTTGAGTCCAATTAATACGAACTCCTATAGAGCTGGAGGGGCTGCCTTGGTTAGCGGAAAAGTTAAAAACAATATTATTCTTATCAGGGGGGGTGTAAGACTGCTTAAAATCAAAAACAATATTATTCTTGTTGGGGGGGTATAAGGCATATCGGATTACACTAAATACGTGAAAAAATAACATCGTTGTATGTGTCCCCGTGGGGGTCTACACAGACAATATAAAAATCATTGCTTGTGTCATCTATATTTTCTATTTTAAAACCCCCATCTTGCGCTGTTCGCGTCTTAGCAAGTAACGCTCCTGTTTTTCTATCATGCAAAAATACAAGTTTATGCGCCAAAGCAACAACACCTTGTCGAGCTACACCAGAAATCACCCCATTCATTTTTAATTGCAAGCTACCCCCCCCTTTTAGCTTACTATTTCTTAAGTATTTCCTACCAAAAGGGGTGAATTTATTTTGCAGTAAAATGCCAAGGTTAGCCATAATTAACCCCACTCACTTATACAGACAAATACTTGTCCAGTGTCGTTGTATGCTCTTAATGGGAGCGCAATGTAAGTGTCTTGCTCTTGCGTTTCAAAAGTATCAAAATTAGATAAAGGTTTGTCATGCATAGGGGCTAAAATTCCAGGCAATTCCCCCCTTAATAGAGGGGTTCCATCTTCAATTTCAGTGATTTTTATATCACTATAAAGTAACCCCCCTGTAATTGGATCGGGGTAGCTTGCCCCTTTGCTCCCCGCCAAACCTGTATTACTGCTTTTTAACGACTGTATCAAAAAAGGTACCTTGAAATCTCCCTGCGCTTGCGTGTAGCGTCTTGCGCAGTAGCTGCCATCTTTTGGGCTTGCTAAAGTTCCAGAATAAAGAAAAATATTTTGGTCGGGCTTATTGCCCGCTTTTATTTTCTGTGCTGCACATATAGAATTAAAGCTATCTGTGGGAAGGTATGTTTTAAAATCCCCAAAGTATGAAAAACACACATTATTATCTATTGAATCATATGTATCGACCCACAAATAAAATCCGCCATATTTAGAATTATGTATTATTTTCCAGTTTGCAGGGTCTGAATTTGATGTGCTTTTGTAACTCTTATAAATATAAAGACCGCCCGAAAAATTCGACTCGCTGGGGAATTTGTTTGCTATATCATCAAAGCCAGAACATTCTTCAGACATAAAAACACGCGCAAAAAGCGGATCGTTATCAAAAATATGTAAGTAAAATTCATTAGAACCCAAGGGCTGTTTGTATACCGCTTTATTCTCTACTGCGTCATAGAAAACCTTTTGCCAGCCTGCTGCTGATTTTGAGCCAAAGCCATCTACAAGGCATTTATCAAATAACTTTATCAGCTTCCCACTTTCTGCTGTTAACACTGGACTAAGCGGATCAGAGTTAGCATAAACAGTTGTTGGCATTAATAATTCCTTTAGTCAAAAGATGAGTAGCGCAATCCAATTGATTCATCATGAGCCAGCCTATTTGCAGCGGGAATACTTCTTTTTAGCCACACAACAGCGTGCTCTTGCGGGGGGATTTCCCCTATAAGCAGAGAAGATTCTTCTGTTGCTGTGTTATGAAAAACGACATCGACGGGTGCTATATCATCAGATTGTAGCAACTCCGCCTCGTAAGTCCCTGTCAGCCTTGGATCTAATCCTATTTGTGATTCACTATCCCCTTCAGACTGCTGTTCTATCCATATGCGCACATTATATTCTATATTATTGTTTTCAGAGGAAACTGGCGCGGTATTTTTTAGGTAAAAACAGCTGTAATCTGTATTACCATTCAGTGCCTCCAAGGGGGTAATATCATCATGCAAATTTCTTTCTATATCGCCGACATTCACACTTGTAGAAACTGATTGACCAGAAGGAAAATCATCCTTATTTATACTTAGAAATAAATGCCCGCCACTTGCTGCGTGAACTATAACTTTTTGTTTGTCAATAATTTCTATTGCACTTCCTGCCTCACCGTTTTTATCTTTCCATGAAATTCTGGGAGGACTATTTACAAATACAAGTTCACCTTGACCTGTTTCATTGTTAGCTCCATCAATTATATTTATACCGCTTATTGGGCTTTCAATAAAAAAGCTCTGTGATAACAGTGGGTTTATAGATATTGCTCCACCTTTTTTTGTTGTAGCATTAAAACACTGTATATTTTCTACACTCATAAAATACCTATTTTATTCAACACTTCAATTTCACCTGATTTTTTTAAGATTGTTTTTTTATTGTCAATATCAATCAAATAATTACCGTAACTATCAACAGCATATTTTATTTTTTCATTATCAGCCCACACACCAATTACATCATCCACCCCATTTTTTTCGTAGAAACCAACAAAAAAGTTTTTTACATGCGGAAAAGGAACATCAAATTCATAAAGCAACGCATTATCAACGTATATCTCTAGTTTTTCATGTGAAAGATAGCCAATAACGTCATTAACAACATCTATAAATGCTATGCTTCTTGTATATGCAGATTCCTCTTTGTAGCGTGTAAATGTAAAACTATCACTTTCACCTGTTGACAGCGTTATTGTGCCGTTTTCCTCGTCCTCTTCTATTCCTCCATCAAAAGGAGTTAATGTCCTAGTGCCCGGTGTCCAAATGATTTTTTTAATTGAATTTAGATTTACATCCCCATCTTGAAATAACCCCCTTATTGCTGTTCTAGCGTCAAATAGAAAATTGGGATAATAGCCGCTAAATATAGCAGCTTTTAAAAAAGGGATTGCATCCTCATGAATGCCAGGATTTATGACAGGATAGTGCTCTAAAACATTGTAGGGCCATCTCCACCACGGGTAAGGCTCTCCATTGCTATAATAATAAATTGATAAAGCATCCAGATCAGTTTGATAATATTTTTTATCAAAATATTTGCCATTTATTTTTTGATTTATAAACGCTACACGCCCCCTTATTTGTCTGAACCCATAGAGCCGTATACCTTCATTTTTACAGGCAATTAAGACGTGTTCATCCATGTATGCAGAAAAGTGCGTTCCATCACATGTTAGAAAAGTTGACTCTCCATGCTTGCGACCGTTTGGGCAAAATGGATCCTCACACACAAGCATTTTTGTCCTTATTGTTTCTAAATCACCATAAAACCAAAATTTTCCCGTTGTTGGGCTGTCGGACTCATAACGAGAAACCTTTAACTCAAATTGACCGCGCACCGTTTTAAGCTCTTTGTCTTTGAATTCTGAAGCTAATTCTGCTTCTACTTTTACCTCATCCGAGCATATATTTTTATGTGTTATTTCTAGTGTGTATGCATCTTTTGTGCGTACATGCAGACTATCTAAATCCACTTCTAGCCTTACGGGGAGTCTTATTTTTTCCTCCATTTCAGAGTGGTCTAGGCTGAATTTATGCGGATATTTTCTTTGCAAGTACGTAACAGCCTTTAGCCCATCCTCTGAAAAATACATAATATTTGTTACAGCATAATCTTGTTTTTGATAGCTAATTTCTTTTATATTTAGCCACCCTTTGCTAGATTTAACATGAAAAACTATAGTGTTTTCATCTTTTCTTGTTGCAACAAGCGGCGTTTTCTTTTCTTCAAATAGAGTAAAGCAGGCACCAATGACAAGGTATGGGAGTTCGGGCTTTAAGGCTTTACCGCACTTATAAACTTTCTTGCTTAAATAATGCAAATCCTTCCCAAAAAAGTGCCGATTAGGGGGCGCGTCGATGGATATTGTGCCTGTTTTCTTACCGTTTAATTTTCCACTAAAGCCCACATAGCCATATTCTTTTTCCTTCTTTTTCCCTTGTTTGTAATCTTGTGTTTTTTCTTTCCATGAGTAAGTTTTCTGTTGCTCGTTACTACTTGAAATAACACCCACAAGAGCTTCACTACATGCGGGAATGTATTTAGTATAAGTCTCAGTTTCTGTGCCAGCATCAGGATGATAAACCATTGTAATTAATCCAGTTTAATGCCTTTGTAGCGGTCTTTTAGCACAGAGTGATAGCTGTCCCAATTAAAAGAATTAATATACTGTTTTGCCCACTTTTCCCGTGAATTCCCTTTCTTTAGATTGTATTCTGGATTATAGGAATGCACGCCGACATAAGGCTTATGTATGGCGGGGTTGTTACGGCGGCGGTAGAATTGCCCTTCTGGTGTAAGCACTAAAAGCTCATGTACACGCTCAGCTTCATATGATCCTTCTTCATCAGGCACAGGGTGATTATTTGCGGGGTAATAGGGTTCTTCGCCTCCCCAATCGTTGGGCATCTCATATGCCCCACGCTCTCCCTCTGATTCTGCCAGCAGATAACGAGACACAACCCGTGCCACTTCTACCTCATCACGCCCATCATCAAGATCATAAGAAGGTACGTTAAATGTAGCTGTTTTACCATTTAAAACAGAAATTATTTTGCCTCGAACATTTTCCCGATCCACAAAATCCCCTGCTGTATACTCTAATATTAAGTAGCTTGTTTTATAGCTGACTTCACCGAATCCGATAATTGGCACATCGCTTTCAAATTGACCGCTTTCAATATTAAAAACAATATTAGCATTAACAGGTTCAAGTGTTTCTGCATGTAGAACAGGCTGGGCAAGCACAAGAGGCTTTATGATCTGGGAAGCGGGATAGGAGGTTGTTGCAGTATTTCCGTTAAATTCCACAAGCTCACTTGGCACATCATAGATACCTGTTACGCCCTTTGATTTTACGCTACCAATAACAGCGTAAAATCGATCTGGATTGGCAGGATAATGACGCACTAAAACAGTAGAATACCCGTTTTTATGCAACTCCATTTTAGGGCTTATTCTACTTATACCGACTTTGTTTTCTGCTGCAAAAGTAGCTTGTAAGCTTTCACTTAATGACATAAAAATTAATCCGAGCTTGCAAGAGCTTTGAATGCAAAATTATTATTGCTAAATGCTGCTGTATTAGGTTCTACGACATTTTTAACCCACCACGGCGCGGTGGCTGAATTTGTTGTAAAAGTGATAGCATTCCCACTAAAAAAAGAGCCACTAAATGCAGTGGGGGGAATAGTGAAATATCGCGCTGTTCTATCCACAGAGAAATCATTGTTTAACGGCGCGGTTTCTGCACTCACATTACCCGTCAAACCTAAGTCTCCCAGCGTGTCGCCCATTACAGTAAATGTTGTGGAGGAATTAAATGTAAGTGTCCAAGTCTGATCAACAACGCCAAGCTGATCTAACCCAATAAGAGACTCATTAATCACACCATTAGCCGATGTGTTAGAAAGCCCTGTTATTGTTGCTTTAATATCCCCGTATTCCACAAGGCTTGCGACAATACAATAATCTGTTGGGACTCCATCTGTTTCAATCTTTTCAGAACTATAACTATTATTAACACCTTCATTTAGCGTAATCTCTGCAACTGTTCCCGCATAAGTCACAGAGGAAATTGTTTTAATATCATAGTCATGCAATGTACCCGAAACCATGCGACCAACAACAATTTTACCCCCCGCTTGAAAAACAGGTGTTGATGTTTCACACGCTGCTTTTATCACCGTTGCATTTGCGCTTACATCCTCATGCAGGAAACCAGCACCATAAACCTGTTCACCTTCTACACTTTCCTGAGTATCTAACGCCGCACCTTTTACTAAAAAAATGCTGTCATTTGCAGTTGTTGGCAGGGAATTAAAGACATAAACTTCTCTAAATATTTCATTATCTGCATTAGTGAAGTGTGTAAAAAACTTTCTGTAATTTGTTACACCACTTGTGCGATTTTCCCGTGTAATAGCTGGCAACATGGCATTACGCTGCATACTTGTGACTTTTTTTGCAATCATGCGCCCCCCATTTTGTGCAGGGGCTGAATTACTAAATTCAGGATATCTATAAAATATTTCGTTACTATCTGGCATTTTCTAAACTTCCATTAATTTTACGGTGCCATGCCATTTTGTGGCATTTGGTTTAATTAAGCCTTCAGGAAAAAGGGGGGAAAACTCACAAGCTGGTGGGGCATGGTGACTGAATACCACATTGAAATTTTTATTGTGGAGCACTAAGCCATAGGTATCACCAGTGGTAGATAAATCGGTTATTTTTTCCACAGCTCCATAGTCCAACCATGCAGAATTTTCACCAAATACCAGCGTGATATTTATACCGTTTTTCAGGCGTTTAGGAAAAACTTTATGGTAACCACCTAATGTCTGTACAACGTTCTGCTGTACACCTTGGCTGGTAAATTGCTCCTGCCAAATTGTTTGCGCGGGTAGCTCTATTCCTGCCAAACTGATCATCTTGCCATACCCATTTTTTTAAGTGCTTGCGCTAAATTTCTAACATCATCAGTGCTTCCAAATGTTGCAGCAATGGGTTTATCTACCCCTGCAATATTGAACACAGCAGGGGCTTTATCAGTATCATTTTGCAGAAAGTTATTTATAGTATTAGAGATACCGCCTAAGCCTGATGTATTTTTGACTGCTTTTAAGCCTGTGGACACTATCCCCCCTGTGGCAAATGCTGGGAGGTTGAATTTTTGAGAGCGCAGGCTGTTGAGAAAATCTACACCATAATTTTTTACAGCAGCAGCAGGGATAATAAACTCGCCATCACTTAATCTTGCCAGAATAGAATCGCTTGTACCCGTGCCTGCACCTCTAACATGCCCACCAGTGGCAAAAGCTGGCAAATCAGATCCGCCGCTTTCCCTAACTTCTTTAACTTTTATCGTGTGCACGCTTTCTGTATTCTTACTTATGCGAGCTAAGACAGTATCAAATTGACTGGTATCAGGGTTAAAAATAACGACTTTTTGAGCTGGCGAATTTAGCTTTTTCTCGTCATCAGTAAAGGTTGCATCTTTCTGGTAAATCAGCTTTTGCTCTATCGTTTCTTGTGCTGTTTCACTCTGTAATGCTTGCAGTTTTTCCTTAGCTTTTTCTGTGCTTACATCAGCTTTATACATAATGACACGACTATCAGTATTGATGGTTTCTAGGCTTTGGGTGATAGCTTCTTTATCTCCCATTTTCATTGCAATTTTAAAATCTTTTTGCCTGATACGCTCTTGTATAGAGTCCAGTTCTTTATTTAACTCTTCTTCATTTACACGTAGTTTTAATGCAATTTCTTTTTGCTGTACACTTGCCACAATCCCCTCTATCACTTCTACTTGCTTTTGCAGGCTGTCCACATAAGTTTTTTGGGAGTTTGCATTTTCTTCAGTCACTTGTTTTTGTGCTGCCATAGCTTCATTAACTTGTGCATAACTGTCTTTTACAGCGTCTACAGCTTGACGGCGCGCATCCTCTTTGCTTATGAGTACATCACCATTATCATCTTTAACATCACCAGCCGCTGCCAAGGATTTTGCTAATGCTTCACGTTTTTTAGCTATTTCTTGTGCTTTGGAGTAATTGCGCTCTTGCATTGCTTGCTCAAATTCAGCCGATAAACTAGCAAGCTCCTTTTTCTTGTCTTGGAATGCAGCATAATCACTCATGCCAGCGCGTTCTAAATCTCTTAATGTTTGGCTTTGTCGGCTTTTTTCTTCTACTATGGCTTGTTCTAATTCCCGCACCTTTTGGGCGTAGGAGTCATAATCTGTTTTAGCTTGGCTTAAGTGTGAGCGGGTAGCATCAAGGGCTTGTTGTGATGCGGCAACCCGCGCGGCTGCTAATTCTTGAGCGGCTTGTTTTAGCTGTTCGGCTTGCTGTGTGGCAGTTAGTTTATTGCCTTGCTCATCAGCCTGATTTTTTTGTATATAGTCAGCCTTAGCGGTGTATGTTCGTTCGGCAAGTTCGATGCTTTTAGCGGCTTTTTCTTGCTCAATATTTACAATAGCGTCCATTGCCGTTTGATTTGCTAATATAATTTTTTGGGGATCTGTATCACCATTAATTGTGGCAAGTGTCTCTTTTAAGGCACTGTTAACCTGCAATATTTTTTCATCGGCTGTAGTGTTATTTAAGCCATTTAGGGAATCAAAGAAGCTTAAAATATCCTCTTTTGAATCAGGTATATCTATCTTTAAATCTGGCATTTTTACGTCAGGTGAAGCGGTGTTTTTTAATGCTTCACTTACAGCTACTAGCTGCTGCCTAACATTACCGCTTTCCTTTCCTAGCTCTTGCATTTTTGTAGCAAGCTCACTATCACTTAACCCGCCTATCTGAATTGCGTCCCAATCTACACCGAACGCCTCCAAGGGGTTAACACCGCTAGAGGCTGAATATAAAGCCCCTTCTGCCTCGTTTAATGCAGAAGACTGTGCTATTAACTCTTGTTTTAATGTTTCTAATTCTGCTTTTGTTTTCCCAGTAAGCTGCTCTGATAAATTCCCTGTAGCATCTAGTTTTTGATTTTCTTTAACTTCTTTTAACTTTTCATTGTAGGAATGCAGGCTTTTTTCACTGTCATCTATAACCTTGCTTAAGAATTCCCACGTCTCAAAAGCTGCAATAATTGGCGCGTAGATTAAAAAGAATTGAACAGCTAAGGCGCGTAGTGTTGTAATTAATGACATTGCTGCACCTTTAACCAAAAACAAAGATTTTGAGAACACTCCCATCTTTGCAGCACCTGCTGTACCACTTGCCCCCACTTTTACAAATGTTCCCGCCATGATTGAAAGGCGCACAATTGTGGATTTAATAAGAAGTATTAGAGGGGCTATAACAAGCTTGGCTAATACACCTAGAACACCCATAAGGGTTGTAACTTTAACCAATGTACCCGCTATTGCGGCAGTCGTACCTGGGAAAATTTCCTTGAACTTCTCTACAGCATTAGTGGCTAAATTTAATGTGGCTGTTAAAAATTCGGTGTGTTCTTGAAGTGGTTCTGTAAAGGGTTCTTGGATTGAAAGCTTTAATGCATCCCATGCACTTTGCAGCTCAATAAGTGCACCTGCTGCTGTGTTTTTCATAATCTGAGCAGATTCAGCAGTAAACCCCGCGCTATTTTTTAATTGCGTCTCAAACTCAAGCATGGCATTTGCGCCACCTTCTAATGCTTCTCGACTTTGGTCAACTAATGCGCGAAGTGCCGGGCCCGCTTCTATACCAAACGCGCGGATTGCATTCTCTCCCTCTTTGCCGCTTGACGCTATAGCCTTAATTGCTGCATGAAAATTAGAAGTATTTGCCCCTATTTTTCTTAACTCTTCTCTTGCCTTAGATGCAGGATCGGATATTTGTCCCAGCATATTACGTAATGCTGTACCCGCTTTTTCACTACGTATACCCGCTTTTGCAAGTGAATCAAGTATTGCAACCAACGATTCATAACTTAGCCCTATAGCCTTTGCACTACCACCTGAGTATTGAATTGCTAGAGCTAGATCGGATACTGTTGTATTAGCTAAACTTGCACCCTTTGATAAAACATCTACAACCCGCGCTGTATTTTCAGAACTAATACCAAAAATCCCCATTATATTAGTTGTCATGCTTGCGGCTTCACCCATACCGATCATGTTGCCAGTGGCTAGATTCAATACATCAGTAATTGTATTTACAGATTCTGATGCTTTCAAACCTGCACGGGATAATGTTTCTATTCCTTGTAGGGACTGAATAGCAGTAAAAGGGGTTGCTGCTCCTAACTCTTTAGCTTTATTTATTAGGCTTTGCATTCCCTCTTGAGATGTGCGAGTTACTGCATAAATCCCAGCAGCAGTACGCTGTAAACCGATTGCTATACTGTTATCTTGTCCTAGCTGATCAAGGTCACCTTTCCATTTTTGCAATGATGTACCGACAGCGGTTACAGCTTTTTTTGCACCATTGGTTATAACGCCAAATGCGTTATAAACATTATTTAATGTTCTTGTGATAGGGTTAAATTCTGCAGCAATGTTACGTGCTAATGTGCTTGTGTTTGTCGTTACAGACTCTAATGCTGTAACCGCGTCAGACGCGAATGCAGTTATCCCATTTGAAAATGCCTGCAGCGTTGAAACTACAGTCACAACCCTCTGTTTTACACCATCGTAACTTTCTTTTAATTCACCATTTTTACTAACAACGCTATCAGCCGCCGCCACAGTTTCATCAATTGGGGTTGCTATGCTATTAGCTAAATCTCCATTATTTTTCTTTAATGCATTGACGGTTTCAGCTAATTCATTAAGCACAGACACAGCAGCTTTTGCAAAATCATCAATACCCGACTTTGCACCACTATCATTAAAATTAATTGTAAATTCTGTGCTTAAACCTGACATTTTTACTACTTTATAAAATCACTAAACCCGTCTTTTTCCGAATACACTGCAACACGTATTGCAATAGCCTGTTTTTTCTGTTCTAAATCTTGTCGTTGCTGGTGCAGAGTGTAGTACTGACAAAGCTGTAAAGCGGTATAATTCAATGCATCATGACCGCTTGAAATTAGACTCTCTACAGCTATTGCCGCTAATTCCTCCCAACCTATTTGCTGCCCTTTCCCTGTGCTTTTCCGCCTTTATTATTGCCTGTATACATGCTCATTGCGGCAGAAATATCAGACATACTAAGCTTGTAAGCTTCTGCTAAAATCGTTAACTGGGAGCTAATAGAAAGGTTGTTTTTTAGAGCATCCTTTTCATTATCATCTAAGGGGCAACAAGTCATTTCAAGTAGTGTCTGAATGATTTCAGGGGTTTGTAATAGCACATTTTTTAGCTTAGGAATTGCAGATAAAATATCACCCGCCTTCAACTCTCCACCTTTGCCGCTTGCCGCTGTAATAGTGTTTAAAACTTGCTCTACAACCTCCTTATGCTCACCTAGAAGTTTGCCGATATTGCCTACACTTAATGCATAAATTTCTACACGCCCCTCTTTTAATTCAAGGGCTTTTGATAGTGGAATTAAATTTGCTAATGACATTTTTTATGATTCCTGTAGTTTGGTAGCAGTAAAGAATGCGCTTTCGCCTTTTGGCACATTTTCCAGTGCGATCAATTCCCCTTCTAATTCCATAGAGGCGAAATCATCACTGATTAATCCTAATTCTTTTAGCGGTTTAAACTTGATTCGTGAAATATCAATGACCACAGGCGCGTCACTGTCAGCAGTGTTTAAGCCTTCTACAAGCAATACATATTCTTTACCACTGTTAAGTAAGGATTTAATTAATGTATGCGCCGATGCTGTTGCAGTAATATGTAAAATAGAGTTTTCTTGAATAGCACCTTCTGACATGACGACCACACCAGCGGCTGTCACTTCAAAATCTGCATCACTGTACTGCACACCGCTAGATAAGGTAGCTTGTGATGATGCGGTAACCAACTCTTGTGGGTCGCCTGTGATCACATAAACACCAGCATCATTATTTTCCAAGTAGGCGCGAATATCGGACGCTGTTGTAATTGCTTCAGCACTGGAATTAGTCGCAAGATTTACAACAATATCACCCGCAGTGTTGGTAATATTCAGGGATTCGTTACTTGTTGCAGGCTTGATAATTTCAATGCTTAGCGTATTACCAGCAGTGCCCGATTCCTTAGCATAGAATCGCAAGCCGCCCACTGATAATTCTGCACAAGACTTGACTACAACATTTTTTGCATTCAATCCTTGTAGGCGAATTAAATCATCATAGTTTCGCAAAACGGCATAGGTTTCCGTTGCCATTTGCCCCTTGTTTTCACTTTCCCCATAGAGGGCTAGAGCCAAGTTTCTGTTATTCAGGTTGCTTGTGCTAAGTGTTGCGGTAACAGATTCAATACGCGTAGAGCTTGCTGTATTACCGCCGCCCCCTTGGTAATTTGCCAAGGTTTTAGTGTCTTCAGCAATACTAATTTTTACTTCAGAACAGTTACCTAATCGCATAAGTGACGACTGGATACCGTTGCTCGTTCTTTCTGCTAAAAATACTTTTCCATTACCAATAAATGCTTGTTCTCTATGCTGTGCCATAGCAACCTCTAAATCTTTTAATTACTTTGAATATTAATATTGATACTTAAACCCAATGGAAAATAACCCATATTACTAATGAGTTGCGGGGTAAATGGGTTTGATTCTGGTTTTATTCCACTGGTAAATATAATACCGTTTGATTCTGCTGTTTTAGGTCTAAATTCGTAAACACTCTTGGCAAGCTCATGCATTAATTCGCCTGCTTCTTTTAGTCTGTATTGAGAAGTTGAGCCATTAACAGAACTTGATACAGCAACAACAAGCAACCAATACTGCTTGTGAAGTTTTGCGTTTCTTGTTGATTTATGATCACCATCCAAAGGTGCCATATTATTGTAAATAATTGCACATGCTGGTGTGGTTTTTGAGCCTTCCATAAAAGAATTTAGATCGACATAACTACCCACATGCTGAAATATTCCTAATTCTTTTATGCGCTCTTGTAGCAGTTCACCGAGTATAAATAAGCTCATTGTTTAGCCCATATGTCTAATGCGTCTAATAATTCGGCTTTTAACCTTGCTGGCAACCCACGGCTGTTATCAGGCACCACTGCACGTTGTGGTAAATTCTTTGAACCAGCCTGATGATATTGAGAGTAAGCAGCATTAAAACCTATGTGCACATTAGACCCCATCACTTGATAATTAGCTGAATTAAAAAGATTTCCTGTATCTTTTAATATCTTTGCACCTGCACCTTTTTTGCGGCGTGCTCGGATTGTTTGAATGCTGAGAGCTTGCCATTTCAACCCATACGGATCGGTTTCATTTGTGTATGTGCCCTGTATGTAAGAAAGGGAGACAGCCCCCAACAGGTTTAAAATTCGCTGTTTATCGACTTTACTCTTTAGCTCATCAATTTTTGCTTGTAGATTTCTATCGTTAAAGCTTGCGGATAACATTATGTAATCCACTTAATAAATTGATAAACAAGGAAAAAGAATGATATACCAGAACCTATCAGCAGTAGGTGGATGACATCAATATTTACATTGATATAACCTGCACCAATGCAGTACAAATACACAAAGAAAACTAGAATTATGAAAATTGATAGTGCGATCATGGTGTGTTACCCACCCCCTCCATATTTTAGAAATATGGAGGGGTAAACTATTTATTTAGCCTGAAATACGGAATGTTGCCGCCGCCTTATCATAAATATAAGTAAGTGAAGTCCCCCCTTCAAAAAGAACGTGATCTACAGAGTTCGGATCGGTAAATGTGCCATCTGCTTTTTGGAACTTATGGGCAGCCATATTTGCTGGGCTGTCATTAACAACAATAGGAGCTGTACCAATGTTATGGATACGGATTTTCATGCCATCTGTTAATTGTTCTTCAATCATCGTTAAACCGCCTTTAGGTGTCACACCGTCGGCTGCAAACTCATCACTTTCTACATAAAAATGAGGGAAATGATTATTGATTGTCCCCATGATTGTGTTTTTATCAACATTAATAACAGCAGGCTCACCGCGATCAACATGCCATTCTGTGGCAGATTTTCGGGTAATAGTATCGCCGGGATAAACGCGTAAAGTCTGATCGCCGTTTGTTGCATCGGTTAATGTAGTAACTTCATAAGTCCCTGTTACGCTGTACATATCGCCTAAGCGTGTACTGCCTGCTGTCTGGGAAAGTGCGGCAGCATCACCAATGATTACATTTGCATTTGTTAATGTTGGGTTAGGGAAAAACGCCATAGTATTTATAAACCTCAGCCCATCAGAAACTATTTGCAAAGTTTCATAAGGGCTATTAAAATTATAATTAGTCAGCCCGCTGGGTGAATTTAGCCCAAATAGCTGACATCCTTCAAAATTTACGCTTGCATCAATTCCACTCGAGACGAGCGTAAATTTTTTCCCCGCTAAAAGAGAAGCCGCATTTATTGTGACGACTGCCCCCTTAGCTAGAAATACAGTTTCAATGAATGGGGACGCTGTATAAGTTTCATTTTCTTCAGTAACATACGTACCGCCCCCACTATTTGCCAGCCCCAAAGATTGAGGGGTTACAGGTTCGACTGTTAAGCCTGTACCCGTGCTGACAAATAGCATTCCCTTTGGCAGATTTCCGCCTTCAGGGACTTGTGCTAGTCCTATACGCTTGGGTATTTCAGCATTTACAAAACTCTGAAATGGACTAGCCACGAATTAAAAACCTTTTTTAAAGCTCTTCTATTTCAACAGTTAAAAGCCCTGTTGTATTAGAAACAGAATTATTCAAGTCACAGTTATAAAACACACTATCATTTAAAATTGTGTACTTATTATTGGTATCGTCAGTGGTTGACTGATAGGAGTAGTTATAAGAGCCGCTTTCCCCTTCAGATAAGTTACTGCAACGTAATCGGCTTGTGTCGTACACTTTGACACCTAAATCTGTTTGTCGATTAGTCCATGCTGCAATCTGTAAAGAGCGACGTAAGAAACCACCTAATGTGTATGTGCTGCCACTACTGTTTATTGTCGTGACTTCACGCCCTGCCAAGTTGACCGCGCTAATCTCTTGCCAGTCAAAAATCCCTTTTAAATTATCATCATGTACGTTAATCGTGTTGATAAAGCGTGTATTATTATTTTGCCCTTGCCAGTTTCCAATAAGTTCACCTGCATCTTCGACAACATCAATTGATGCATTTAGTAAACGTTGTGTAGAATTAAGTTGTACCGTGTAACTAGGAACACTTGTACCCATATTCCCGCCACTAGCAAGACGCGAAAAAGGCAAGGAAACCGATAATTCAGGCAATGTATGAGCAATATTTACAACAGTACTGCGCGTTGTTACTGCACTGTTGGCTGTACGCGTAGCCTTCATTGTTAAGTTGGGCGTATCAATGTTGTAGCCCCCACCATTGCGTGTCACGGCAAGCTGGGAGGGGGTAGGCGATTCTATTAATAATTCAGAATTTGAAGAGAATGCTGTGGCGGTGTCTGCATTGATCACACTGTGAAACACAGTTGCCTGCTCACTATCTTTTAATGCTTGCTGACCAGTTGGGTATTCTGTATTTATAAAGTCGATGCTAGGGTGCAAGTTATTGACATTTAAGACATGTATACCATTATCACCACCATGTTCTGCTGTGTTGTACATATCAGAACTTGATCCTGTTGAGTCAGTCACATTAAGTACAGCCCCTAGCTGCTGCAATGTATTACCTTTATCAGCAACTGTGACCGTAAATGTATGGACTGTGTCTTCACTTGCTGTATGCGTTACGGCTTTTAGTGCTTCAGCATTAAATACTTGCACCATCTCAACAGGTTCTGACGCGATCACTTTTAAGAGGAATGTATCCCCTTCTTTTAATTCTGTTTGCCCTACTGGATATTCACCAGTGAAATAAGCATTTAAAATTTTAGGCTTAGATTTCATGGTAACCGTGGCAACATCTTCACCACCGTTAGACTTGACCGCTTTAATATCAAATGTTTGTAGGCTTGCGGGAATCTCTAAATCAATCACACCACGATAAAGCAGCGGGCTATCAGTACCTGACATTGTTACCGTTTCACCGTTCACCTCAACAACAGGCACATAATTCACACCGCTCATGGCATCAACTGTTACACGAATTAGGCGCGTGTCAGATTGGCAAGTTTCAAGCGTTTTGCCTTGACTGCTGAATACTTTAGAGCCAACATTTCCAGAACCTTGTGGCTCAATATTCGTAATAAAAACACCACCTTGGTTTGTTGTTTCGGTAGGTGCTGTGGGTTCTGTAGGCGTTGGTGCAGTAGGTGCACTGGTTACTGTGTTAGGCATAGTGTTGCAACTTGATTTCGCTTGGCAGTTTGGTTGATCATAAAACGTAGCAGGTGAACGCCCATGAAATTTATCCATCACATTCTGTGTAAGCCGTTTTGGTTTTCCACATACAAAAATACGACTTGAATTATCAAGTTGCTTTTCTGTAACTGGCAATAAATTTATGTCACTATTAGCAATTTCTTTTAAGCGTTTTAGAGCTTTTTCGTAACGCTTTAGGACATCTTCAGCAACTGCACCAGACCCGCCACCATGCAGATAGTAGTAAGCAATATCACAAGATATGCCGCTAATCATTGCGGGAACTGGTGCGGGTAAAGGTGTTTGATATTTCTTAAAAAGGTACGAGTCCACATCGCTATCAGCACGCTGGCAAGACCATGACAACACACGCTTAGCAGATAAAAGCGCGGCATTTTCTTCTTCAGAATTACCGACCGTGTTTAGATCACAAATAGCTTTATAGAAAAATGCTTCAGTTAACACATAGGGTTTATCGTCTTTTGGCTTAAAGCATAAGTCTTTTAAAGAGCTAGGAAACTCTAAAGACATATATTCAAAAGTTGCATAAACCCCTGTGTACATTATTGTTTCCCTTCTTTTTCAGAATCAGGAATGGCTTCTTTTAACACTTTCACAGCATCTTGTACTGCTGCTACTGCCTCCAAAGCATCGGCTATTTTTTCAATATCGATACCTTGAACTGCATCATTAACTTTTTCAGCTTCAGGTGCTTCTTTTGGCTGTGGGGTATTAGATACAAAAGCATTGATATCAATCCCTGTCTTCTTGTGTGCAGCACTAAAAATAAGACGCTTTACAGTATCAATTCCTACAAGCGAAATACCGACAACAACACCAAATAAAAGCGGTGCTTCTGCTGCAATATCAATTTTAAGGAAATGAAATGCTAAGACACCGATACCCGTCGCCACTACACTATTCGACAGTGCAAGAATAAGAATACCGTTCCACTCTAAATGTGCGTGTGACTTATGGACGCGTGGAATGAAGGCAACAAAACCAGCCAGTACAACAAGAAAAGCGGGTAAGTATTGTTCTAATGAGCTAAGGAGTTTTTCAGGCATATCCATAGACTCCATTAGCTCATCTTGGCGCGTACAAGAGCTTTAGGGCGATGACAAAACAGTAAGCGGTTACTCTCTGTTTCCACAACAACATTACGTGCTTTTTGCGGATCTGAATGATCTAACCCTTGGCTGGCATAAAGAGGTTTACCAAGTGTGTTTACTTCAGAAATTAAGTTAGCAGGGGCTTGGTAATCAAAAAATGTATTTGAAGTGCCATCAGGGTATAAAATTGCTTCGCCGTCTGGGATTGTTTCCAACTCTTGACCATTTTTACTTTTGAATTTAGTTTTCTGAACTTGAAATGTAATACCGCCAAATGTAAAACCATCACTAACGCGATCACCTAGTCGAGCCTGTGCTTTTTCATATCCACGATACACTTCAACAACGCTTTCATGCTCAACAAATGCATCAAAAAAGCTTCGAGAACAAAGTGCTCTGACACCTGTCATGCGCTCATTTTGCAAGCCTTCATAAACTTTTTGATACGCGTTGTCGCACATGCTACGAACTTTTGTTGTGCTAACATTTAACTTGAAATTCACAACCTGCTGCGCAATCTTGTATTCACTAAACAGATCAATAAATTCTGTACCCTCACCATCTACAATCCGACCTTTCAAGCACCCAATCATCATAAATTCAAGTGTAAATCTATGAGAATTAACAAGAACACTTAATTTTTGATTCATTAAGTTTGCCAGCGACTCAAGATTGTTTGGGTTGTTGGGGTTGTTATAATTCTGCAATTCTTGCACTGAAATGTTTGTGTCATCTGTAAAATGAGGCACTTCTATATAGCGTCTACGCTGCGTACTTTTTCCACTAGACTTTACACGCGGGGCTTGTCGGTCTGTAAAAGCTAATACACCAGAACGCTCTTCAATTTCACGCACAGAAAATGATGTTGTGCTGATAGGTGAAGGCGTAAAAACACTTAATAAATTTAAGCTGTTATCGACACTATCCATATAAGAGATAGTTTCTGTTAAATTAGCGTGGCTGAAATGATCGCTATCAAAGGGGTTTTGTACTAGGGGCTGTGGCATTATTAAATTACCTTAATATCTAAATCTTTGAGCTGACCAGTGATTTGCACCGTTTCTTCAGGTGTTACAGCTTCAGGAAAGTTCAAGCAATCGCCATACACCAGTGCAGTACCGTTAATCAGCGCGGGGCACGATGCAGTGGACGTAAACGTTTTATTTTTAATGCAAAGCCCAGCTACAGGGCGCGTGTCAAGTTCTGCTAAAACAACAGGAATCATTAACCCTGCATCGTTTTTTACCAAAATGTCGCCATTTTTATATTCACCAGCGGCAAATAAAACATTTTCACGGCAAAAATCTGGGTGTACTTCAAAGTTAATTATATTTTTAATTTCTGACTCAACGACTGGCATAATTAAGCATCCCCGCGTTGTGCTTTGGCAGCAGATAATAAAACATTAGTCTGCGCTGGCTGTTGAACACCAGCGGGCGGCTGTTCATAATTACTTAAGTGCTGCGCTCCTAGCTGCACGGATTTCTGCTGCTGCAACTGAGACATAAGAGAGTCCACAACCTTTAGTTGATGACTACTAAAACTCATAAGGCAGTCAGTAATATTTCCCTCAAGCTTAATATCGAACTTGTCGGCGAGAGCTGTTAACTCCATTTTCTTTTTATCATTTTCCATCGCTTGCTTATCAGCATTTGCTTTTTCAAGCTCTTGTTTTAAACGTTCATTTTCTGCTGATAGCTCAATAGAATTATCAGTGGCTGGCTGTTCTGTTTTTTGCTGCGGTTGAATTGTCGCGTTGGGTTTTGGCATGTTTTCCCCTAAATTTTGGTTTTGTTTATGGTAAGTTTCTGCAAAAGTATCTCTGTCGGCAGGATCAATTGTAAAAGCAATATGCTTAATAGTGGCATTGCTGATAATCACACCATCATTGAAATCTATACCATTAACCTTGATGGGGTCTGCATTTTTACCAACAGCCGTAACCGTTTGATACTCAAAGCCAATACTAAAACGCCACGGCGCATCCTGCTTAGATTCGTTGTAAATGTTTTCCGCATTTTCATTCTGGTGAAAAAATTCACCGCTCACATGAACTTTGTCTTTTATATCTACTTTTGACACGCCGACACGTTTAGAACTCATATGGTCGAGCAGAGCAAAGATTTTCCCTGTATGTGTTTCTTCTACTTTTGTAGTGCTTAAGTCGACAATAAAGCGTTGGTATTCTTTACCGTCTACCCACATCCATCTATCGCTGACAACACCACCCGAATAGCCGACACCATCAAATCTTTTTTGCTCAACACCTTTTTCATCAGGCTTTGCAGCAGAAAAATTAAATTCCCCCCCTATACAGTCAAGACGAAGGGATTGAACGGGATCGGGTTGTGGCATGACGTATTACACCTATTTTTTATCTGAAATGATATGTAAAAGAATGTAGAAAACAATTATAATTGTTAAAATGTAGCAGCTAAAAAATGATACAGCAAAAAAACCTGTGCCTAGGTGTGCATATGAGCAACTAAAATAAGATGGAGTTAAAGCGTGCTGAAAAGTGAAGTGATAAATCAACTATCTGAAAAGATAGATTTTTTAACTAAAAATGGGTACAGTTATTATGCAATATCAAAATTTATAGGGTGTGCACGAACAACAGTTGCAAGACTGCACAAAAAGGAGCTTAAGGACGTGGGGGGAGATGTTATAGTCGGTTTGTGTTTGTATTTTGACATGGAATTTCCATGCATACAGCACAGGAAAGATTTTCTGAAGCGCGTAGATATAGCGCAAAGAAAAAAATACCTGGCATAGAGTAAACTATGCCTAAGCATTTTATATATTAATGGTGTATTGTGAGGCAATAAACTTAAAAACAAACTCGTCGAACTCGAATCGTTTTAAGTCTAGCCTATTTCTAAGTAGATAATTAGAGAGCTTTGCTTCTTTGTCCAAGTACATTGTGTAGTTTTTGCAGTCATTTTCTTTATATTCGACTTGCCCTCTCCCTGCTGACGATAAACCTTCTTTTATATCAGTAAAGCGTTCAAGACAGTCAAAACCCGATATAAAATCGACAGCAGAAAGGTATAAATCTCCTATTTCAACCCCTTCTGTTTTGGATATAACGCTTAGTTTTACATAAAGGTAAGTTGGTATAGAAACAAAATCCGCCTTATGAATTTTACTTGTTTTTCTACCTCTGCGCTCTTCAGAAAAAGCAGATTCATTTATAAATTCAACGCTTGTTTTTTCCACTCTTAAACTACTGTGTCTTTCTATTACACGAAAAGCCATATATGAGTTTAATACGTTTGCAGTGAGGTACAGTCCTTCGCGTAATACAGTCATGCAATCACGAAAAGTTTTCGTAGTAATGCTATTTAGGACATACGCTCCTTTTTTTCTTGTTGAGTACTCAATACTGTCTTTGTATTGCGCAAAGTCTTTGTCGGACTGAAAGTCTCCCTTATTATCAAATTCAGCAATATATTCAGCAAAAATTAAATCAATTGGTGCTCTCCCATAGTACGCTGCGATAACAGTTAAACGTCCTCTATACTCTTCGGGAATAGACATATTAAGAGACCTGACTGGCTCAATATACTCTACGTTTCTCCTTCTTTTTATTTCATTAACTCTTTCAAGCAGCTTATCAAAACCTTCCATAATTATTTTTTCTCCATAATATACTGTGTATTTAAGTCATAATTATAATTTATTTATCTTAAATACACAATGTGTTTTTTATATCGCTGCTGCCTTTTTTTCTTCTCTTAAAGCCTTTAATGCTTTGGAAACTGTTCCCTTGTGTGTGTCGAGAGCTACAGCAATTTTAGACTGTGTTACTTCTCCTTTTGCGGAAAGTATTTTGTATACCTCTATTACTTTCTGCTTTGTCGTCATACCAGCCGATTCCTTAATAACTTGAATTGGATCAGTTTCCACTTCTTTACTTTTAATAACTGGAGTTTCCTCCTTAACTCCCAAGTTTCCACTGGCTACCGTTTCCACTTTGTTTTCCTCACTTCTCTGTGGCTCTGTGTGTTGAGCTGTATTTTCAATATTTGAAGGCTGGTTTCCAATGTTTCCAGTGGAAACAGTAGAAACACCCTTGGGAGTTGTTGTAAAACTACCACTATCGGCAAAGTTCATGCCATAATATAAGGGAGTCACACCAAAATCACGAGGATATTTATTTGCTTTGTTAATGGTAGTATTTGCATTACTAATACTTGGAATGTCTTTTTTATCATGTGGTTTATTAAAAAACCCATCTTTTTTCTGTGTGGTTTCCATAGTTTCCACTTGAGTTTCCCGCATGGTTTCCATTGATTTAGGGGTTTCCACAGGGGAAACTTTTTCCTTTAAAGGTCTTTCGTTACTGGCAACACTGGAAACAACAGGGGTATCTTTCGGTAATGGTTTACGTAAAACTTTCTGTAATTTTTCACGCAATAAAGGTGTAAAACCATGGTGCCGTGCTTCTAATTTATCAGCAATGTCGTATGTGTCTTGCTCGGATATAAACATTGTTTGAACCTTAATAAGATTCTTACCTTCAAATGCAAATAACCCTTGACCCTGCCCCGCTAAATCTTCAGCCCCCTTGTAACCGATAACAGGAACAGATTCACGCCACGAATTTACACGTAATGATAGCTTTGCTGAATTCCCTTTAGCATAGCGCGGTACAGTTTCTGCACTGGGAATCTGCGTGGAGAGTATTAAATGTATTCCTGCTGCACGCGCCTTACCTGCTAATTCATTAAGCACCCAAGCTGCTGTTTGTTCACTATCAGCATTCCCCTTATCATCTAATTCCACTTTTATTTTACTTGAACCAAGCCCTGCAACCTCGTCAACGACAAAGAAAATATAAGGCATTTTTTCTGCTGAAAACTTAGCGTGAAACTTTTGGATATTAGAGCAACGATTACTACTTAAGCGGCGCAAACGTTTAAGCATTTCATTGTATGTAAATACAAGTAAAGCACAGCTATCTTGTACTGTATCTGAGAATCCTATTGTGTGTGGTAAATTTTGGTAGCGGGATAATTCAACGCCACACTTAAGGTCATTTAAAATTATGTTGACTTGCTCAGGTGAATGATTTTCTAAAATCTGCGTGATATAGGAGTGCATTGCCACTGACTTTCCACTATTAGTCATACCACTAAAAATAAGGTGGCAAAAATCTATAAATGATGCATTTAGTTGCTCACCACTACCGATAGCTTTACCTATGCATACAGTAAGTTGTTTTTGCTCTTGCTGCATTTTTTGATAATGTTTGGGCAAGTAATCAATGATCATGCCTTCCTTTTTTTCTATTTCAGATTGCGCTACTTCAGATGCTACAAGTTTACCAATCTGATCATCATCTTTATTTTCAAGCGTAGGGGGGGGGGTGTGACTTTTTACCCAGCCTTGAGAATTACCAGTGTCGCCTTTATTTTTGCCTTTCTTTTTCTTTTCCTGAATAACAGCAACGCCCCCTGAAAAATGCGGCGCAAAAAAGCAGAAACTACCAGCAAGCTCGCACAGTATCGCCATAAACCACAATAGGTAAGTTATTGAATCATTATAAGTTGCATCACTCCCAAGAGCGTTAAGGATGGACTGTAACATGGTAAATGCGTCATTTCGCTCTTCATTTATGTTAACCGAATTTTTAGATATACTATTGAAGTTTTCCCGCGCCTTTTGCTCACGCTCTAATGCTAATTCATAAAGCTTTTTGTTCTCTATAATTTCCAGTGTGTTCTGGTAACTATGGCAGTATTTTTTATAATAAAATGAACTGCTTTTAGAAGGCTCACAAGTTTCCGTCATTGCTGCAACAGTTTGCCCTGTGTACTTTCCTGCACTATTTTCAGCAGCTTGGTTTAATATGTTTTCAGCGTTAATATAAAGTTGCTCAATAGTTTCCCCCCCCCTGTATGTCACAAGCTTGTTAACTTCTTTTCTTGCCTCATCGAGTTCATTTCTAGCCCCCTCATAAAGCAAACTCTCACGTTTAAGGGTTTCATGACGCTCTTGTATTGTATCGCGCGTATAGCCTGAAAATGAGACGAGAGAAACAGCGGTTAATGCCAGCCAGACAAGGAATGTAAGCGCAAAAGAAACAGGCTTTTCATTCGCCCGATGGTATGCCATTAAGTATGCGGTTGAATACTTCAGTAAATCGAATGCAACACCCATTGCTGCAACAACAAGGCTAAATTGAATGTAAAAATTGAAATTAAAAAATATAGATATAGCACCTAGCACTATACCAATAAGTGTCATGAAAAATGCAGGGGAATCCCTAAAAAAAGAAGTCTCTTTAGACATAATATAAACCTGTAAAAAAATGTAAAAAACACAATAACAGGTTTAATTATACTACATAAAACAAAAGACAGGAATGTAAAAAGCTTTAATATACAGGCATATAGAGGGAGTATGAAAGGCGTTTGTTATTGCGTTCTACAAAGTCTATATATCTAAAAAACAAAGAGAATACACGCCTTTCAGGGGGTATACATGGTACTTTACACAGAAACATAAGGCAAGCTATGTATTTTATAATTCATACATTTTTTAACATTTAGATTTAAGAAAATAAAATTATTTAAAAAAACAAAAAAGTTATTGACTAATAGGCTATATATGCCTATAATATCCCCCAACAAAGCCAGAAAAAACTTTTTCAAGGCACAAATCCAGCACTAGCGAGAGATAGAAAATGATTACCAAGAAATTAGCAGCGCGCGCAAAACAAATACAAGAACAGTGCTATGAAGATTATGGACATCAATATGATGAAAAGGGTAATGAGATTAACAAATTCCATTATTGTGATTGTTTGAAAGAAGCTATTGAGGAGGAAAAAATGGCTAAAAAATACTTCAAAGACACAAAAGAAGGTGAAAACCTTATTCTAAACATCCCTTTTGAGAAAAACGCAGAAATCAAGAGCCAAGTCATTGAGTACTTAAAAGAAAAAGGCGTTATACGAGGATACAATGAGTACAGCAAGTACTACTTTTTTGATTTCAATAAACGCATTAATCGCCACTATAAAAAGTGGTATTGGATTCACAACAGCGATGTTCAAATGCCAGAACTTCTGTACCCATATTGCCTAAAAGTTCAGCAAGAAAAAGAGCGCATAAAGAAAGAAGAAGAAAATAAAGAATACGCTCCTTTCCATAAAGCCGCGGATTTGGAAAAAGAAGGGACTTTAGAGAGCCTTAAAGAGGCTTTGGAAATACGCCAAGAGATGCTGGCAAAGGAAGGGGATCCAGATAGACAACAAAGCAAAGAATACAGCATTCGAGTCATTGAAGATAAAATTCTTAAGCTTGAAAATCCAAAGGCTTATGAAGAATTACAAGAGCGCATAAAATGCGAAGGTGAAGCGCGCGAACAGGAGTACAAGAAGCAACAGCAAGAGCGGGAAGATAAAATTAAAGCCAAGTATACGAAAAAAGAGGATAGCTTATTAGAGGGTATTGGCAAAATAGAGGGTTCTATCAATAATGATGATGCTATTAGCTTTATTTTCAGCTACTACAACAAGAGTGTTAAATACCTTGAAAATGAGGCAAAAGAAGAGCTTGAACGTGACACAGAAAACCAAGAATTTTCAATAAAATACGGTGACCTTGAGCCGCATCGTGCGCAAGATTTTAAATTAAAAATACACACTCTTGAAGAGAAAGTTAGCAAAACACTTTGGGAGTGTCGTTTTGGAAACATGGATGTAACAATGGACTGTGTAGAAATAGATAACTCACCTGTTCATGTAAAACCTCTCTACAATTTGCTTTGTGAGCACCAAGGTTTTAGTGAAATGAAGCGATTACAAGCAGCTTACGACAAACTTTTCAGTGAGCTTTGCAAGAAAGTAAAACAGAAACTAGAGCAACACTAAACCTATCACCCCCTCTTTTTCAGCCTGGAGGGGGATTATTTTATAAGTGCAATTATGAATATAGAAAAGCTAAGAATCTCACTTTACACACATAGACAAACCAACAATACAAGCCAGAATAATTTTTCAAAAAGGTGTGGGTTGTCCCCTAGAAAATTTCGTTCATTGACTTCACCTAATGAAGAAAAAAGAGAGAAGGTAACAGTATTGCAAGAAAATTCAATACTATACATTCTATACCTAATTGAAAATAAAGATATAGATTGCAAGGATTTATCGACTGCAAATAGTATCAATGTGGATGAAATTAGGAATGATTTACTAAAGCTAAAAATAAGTCAAAATAGTTTTGCAAAGCTTGCAGGAATGACATCACGCAGAATTCGAGCATTACTATCTCCAACCATAACAAAAAGATCATTACCTCGTATTTTAGAAGCTAATTCAATGCTTTACACTCTCATGCAAATAAAAAATGGTAGTATGGAATACAAGGTATCTGAACGTCCACGTACCATCTGATCTTTAAAATGTAGCACTAAAACCACCTAGTGCTACCCCCTTTTTCTCTATACAGACAAAACCCCCTCCACATTAAATCTTGATAAAACACATAAAATAAGAGGCAATACAACTGCCCAATGAATATTTTTTACTGCATATGAGTACATTTTGCACACAAAATTATTGTTTTTTACATTATTTAACCATTTCTTCATTGCACTTATCACCCTATAAAAGATCATGATATATTGTTTTAACTTTATGATATAGAATATATTATGCACTTCATTACATATGGGAGTCAAAAAATTATCGATTGTTAATTAATGTAAAATACTTGTATCAATAATTAATTCATAATATAATAAATTCTCTTCTTAGGTATCCTTACTTTTTTCTCCTCCTTAGAAAAATGAAGATTTAGCGCATAGCATACGCTCAACCCTCCTTAAAATATAATGCTATGCGCTCCCTTTTTTACCCCCTCCATACCCACATTAATCACAGCATCTTTTTAATCACTTTTGCTTTCATGTAGAATACACCTTTATATCTAAATAAAGGGCTAAAAATGAAGGGTTCAAAGTTATTAAAGGTATTGGCTTATGTATTTCTTTTTATAGCCTTAATTTCCCTATTAATGTTTCTTGCCAATATGTTCATGGGCGGTAGTGGGGCTGCAATAAAGATTCCTGCATTCTTCTTTTCTTTCCTATTCAATACAGCAGTGGGCGCGGCATTTTCAGCAGCGGCAAGCTTTATGAATGCAGCACAGGAACACATGGATAAAAGCGCAGCACAAGACAGAAATACAAAAAAGCAACTGGAGGAACTTGTGCAAATTCAGAAAAGCATACTTATGACACAACGCGCTTTATTCAAGCAAAGTGGGGGGAATGCTGGCAAGAGCGCAGGGACAAGTAGAAAGGTAAAAGTAACACCTGAGTAAGGTTTATCTATGTATTGATATGGTCGCATGTTAAGCTATTGTTTTACAAAGACAAAAGAAGTAAATATGGTCTTGTTTATTAGTTTACTTGGTCGTACTTTATGATGGGGTTTAAGTGCGACTTGGTCGCATACCAAACCATTGATTATAAACAAAAATATATCCTAATAAGGTGGGGGCGCGCCTTGATGTGGTCATATTTCAGATACAAAAAAAGCTGTGATAATTGGAAGTTATCACAGCTTGTTTTGAGATTGTTTTAAAAAATCTTTTTCAAGCAAGGCATTTATAAAGCAAGTCCCTTTTTACAAGGGCTACACAAGTAGTTCTATTATATAGGTACTAACATATGCATACAAATTTTAGAATTTAAAAGTAACGCCAGCATAATACAATGGTATAAAAATGTAAAGCACATCTAATACTTGTTTTTAAATTCCCATGCATTTCAAAAGAGCTGTAATAACAAGCCCTATACCATAAGAGCCATGCAGCACCACGCGCCGCGGTCTTTTTTTCTTCTTAGTCATCTATCCCTCCATTGGTAACTAGCTCAACAAAAGGATTATTACAACCGCCACGAGGTGCGTTTTCTGCATCAATAAAGGCATCTTTTACAGGCTCACCAAGCCCAACCCCAACCCCGTTTGGTGTGGATGCAAGATAGTAGTTTTTAGTTCTATCACCACTTCTACCACCGCATGAGGCGTAATCAAAGGCACTAGGCGGATCAAGCTGATAAGGGTTGCTGGGATTTGCAATGGCTCTATTTAGAAGCATAAACCCCATCATTAAATGATTTACAGCATGAGGTATCATACCTTGATCATATTCTGGATTTTCAGCAATACGCTCTTTTATTGCCTGTGCAACATCAATCTCTAATTTTTTGAAAAAATTGATATCTTCGAGGCATTTATACCTTAACGCGCGATAGTCTTTTCTTTCTTCTGTCATGAGTTGCTCACACATGGGTTAGGGAATGTTTTTCTTGGATCTTTTTCTTGCCAATCATCAGGAATCTCTTTAGGTGGAGGCACATCTATGATGCTAGACATGGGCATTACTTTCCTGTATCAACGATAATCTGCATATCACTATATTTATCACGCAGAAAACCCAATGTATTTTCAATAAAATTATTTCGCTCCTTACCTTCTTCAATACTTTGGCGCAATATTTTATCATCCACTTTATCAGGTGTTATATCTGATAATAAAGCAATAGCGTCCCTGCATTGACTCTCCCTTTCTTTATCACCATCCCTAACGGCTGCACAAAGGATTGATTCTAACTCAGATATACCGTCATCATGTATCTGTTTTTTGTTGATATATAACCGCGCATCAATAAAGCAACTAGTGGCAATATGAGAGTGGTAGCGATTGATTAACTGGGTATTTGATTCAACACCACAACTATGATTCCAAAAAACAAAAAAAGCGCGTTCAAAATGCGACATACTACCCACTTGCAAAGGCTTATCAAAATCAAAACCTGAAAAAAGAAATGGATTGCAAATAAATACATCGCAGACCGTGATGCAATCAGGGTCTTGACCAATTTCAATACGACAATCTTCCCACACGCTTAACACCATTTCTCTTACGGCATTAATTGTGCTTACACTACAGTTACAAGCAACAATAAATCGCTCTTTCTTCACTGCTGCACTTTTAATTTCACTCTCGAATTCACCTAGACGCGTATCATCTTTTTCTGATGTGTCAATATATACTTTCATCAATGTTATACACCTTATTTTCTTGATTACGTTTTTTAGAAGCAGAGGCTACCGTGATCATCAAAAATTCCCCACTCGTTTTTTATTGATCAAGTTATCTGCATTTGCACGCTTTCTTAGCACTACATTATCCCTATATATACGCTTCTTGAAATACTCAGAGCCACCAAACGCTACAGACCAGCCTTTATAATTATTGATATCTCCAACAATATTTAACACACCTATATTTGCATGATTAGCTAGACATATTGCTGACATCCTTGAATTAAATTTACCTTTATCAAGCAAGGCAAGTTCATCATGAAAAGAAAGATTTGTAAAAACAAGTACGTACTTAAGCTTAAACCCCTGCTTATTTGGGAGAGAAAATCTACTTCGCATATATGATATAGCTTGCCAAAAAAGCCTTGTATTCTTATGAGTAAAGCCGTTTGCTCTATGGGGAATATGTTTAACCTCAACCCCAAAAGGAGCAGCCTTGAAGCCATTTTTTATGAGATGCTCTTTAGGGTAGAGTACGTAATCTATTCTTACTCCTGTATTTGTGTCTTCGCAAATACCAGACACTTCAGGGAATATTTTAAAATCATCTACAAGGTAATCCTCAAGGTATTGTTTTAACTGCTATTCATTTTGAAATACATCATTAAAACTCTGAATTCTTTGAAGCTTAGCATCTTCAATTTTATCTAGCTCTTGTCTTAATATAGAAGCAACCTTATCCTCACCAAGCTCACCTACACAGGTTTTTATCATGCTGCAAAGGGCGTTTTCTTTGTCTTCTTCATGTTTATCACAATCTTTATAGTACACCCCCTCCTTTTCATGTAGAAGCCGTTCCATATCCTTCTTATCTCTCACCAAGTCAGGAATTTTTTCCCTAGCATAAGGAACAACAGGAGAAAAAATCCCCAAAGAGGAGAGATTACCATTCGTTAACTTTTCAGCTTCTTTTTTACTTATTGCATTACCCGCTTGGTGATAACAGTCTTCACACTGCCTCACAAAATGTAAATGATTGTTTATAAATCTCTTTACCACCTTGGTGTTAACATGGTGCTCACACTCTTTATCTAAGACATCTTGCAATCCATTAATTTCAGAGCTAATCATGCCGATGATTTCTTGTATCGCTTGTAGCTCTTCTTTATCCCTATTTTTCATACCCTACCCTTGAAACAAAAAATAAACTGGCATACCAAAAATTACAGACAAACCCCATATCTCCACAATAATTTTTTCAGTATTTTTATCTAACATAAGGCGCGGAAAAATAACACTAATATAATGCATATGAAGATAGAACATGCATAACAATGGCACACATAATTCAAACAATGAAATATCAGGGGAATAAGTTGCTATTGAAAGTGACACAAGTACTGCAGGAACTCCCAAGACATAGGAGCGTGGGTGTGGGCGTAAAAGAGATATAGATGCATGTATAAGAAATGATATGTAGATAACAATAAGAAATATGTAGAGTGCATACTTACTTGTTATTAAATCTTCTGACAATGCAGCAAGGGAAAGTGCAGCTAATATATCTAACCCTAGCGACATAAACAGCCATTTTTTACGTTTTCTTGCCAAGTTCATGGGAGGATAGCCTTTTTGTTTTAGCCTTTAAAATCCCCGCTGCAATGGCTAAAAAAACAGCAGGGCATAACGTTACTTATATCAATTAATGCATTTAAAACCTGAGCACAAAAAGTAGGTTAATAAATGTAATATACATATTATACTTGTATTTTTTGACAGCGTAAAGGCTTAGGTGTCTGTTACCGCGCCGATAAAGATCACGTGGTTTACAGCCTCCTCCCCATTTAGATCGTTGGCTTTTGGTGGAGATTGTATTTCGTAAATATCGACGGTGGTGCTATACGTCACTGCGTAGCTTGCTAAGCCTGCTTGTGACGTTGTAAAAGTTAAGCCGTCACTCTCTAGCTTTATACCTTCCAATGCGCTCCCATAAAGCAGCTCTAAGGAGTAGTTATTGCCGTGCACTGGCTTATCAACCTTATCATCATTTATAAACTCCTTTTCAGGGTCTATATCCGATTCTAGTTTATTAAAGACAATAGCGTCTCGCATGTCTATTGTTTTCTCCCCTACCTTTGCTGCTGTTCCAAAGCTTGTATGTACTTGCGCCACAAATACGTTAGGACTTCTATAAACAAAAGCATAAAGAGACTCCCCTATTTTTCCCTTGCTTGATGCTGAATATTCCCCAGTGCTTAGTTTCTTCATAAGCTTTGCAGAAATGTGGGCATCTGTATCCGCGTCTGAGAAAGCAAATCTTGCTTCAAGCGTTGCTGACAAACCCATACTTATCACCTTTACCCTTCTAAATAAAAAACAGCATAAAAAACAGGGCGAAGCCTATTTCTTTCTTTATTTATTTTATTATATACATTGTTATGCAACAAGCTTCTCATTTGTTAACACGTAAACATACCGTTTGTGTATAATGTAAGTTACTTATTTTATTTAAAATAATTGCGGTAAAGGTCTATTAAGCTTCTATGTAAACTAGCCGTAAACCTTTTTCTTGCTTCCCTAAGTGATTGAAATTTAGATAGTAAAAAATACACGTTTCAAGTGGTGGCGTGTGTATTTGTATGTTTTATTGCGACCTAAGTAAACATCCACCGTAAACCTAGCAGTAAGCTTATTTATTTCTTATTGTAAGTACATGTATTCAATCGTTTTTTATGGCAAATATAACGAGTAAACATACCCGCAAACATAGCCGTAAACCTTTTTTAAGTAAAAAAATATAGGAGAAAAATTCTTTGCTTACATAAGGGAGTTTATTAGTGTCTGTAGCTTGCTATTTTCCTCTTTAAGCTCTTGTATCTGCGTTTTTAAAGCTCTTTCGTCGCGCAATATTGCGAGCAATTCGCTCTCCATTTTCTGTCTTTCTTCTCGCTCTCTTTGTAGTTCAAGTGTTAGTTGGGCTATTTTTACATTTTCCTTTCTCTGCTCGGGGGCTGCCCTGTCCATTTCTCCGCGCCCATGTAAAAGCCAGTCGTGACTTATACCGAGGGCTTGGGCAAGCTCATAAGTCATTTTGGAGTGCTTTATGTCTCCCTTTTCAAGCATACTTATATATTGCTGCTGAGCACCTTCGCCTGCTATGTCTTCGCCATTTTTTTCCCTTATTTCGTTGACGAGTTTTGCAAGCTTTGACTGTGTAAGTGAGCGCAGTCCTCTTGTGAATTTTAACCTGTCGCTTAGTGTATTTAAAATTATACCGCTTGTTTTTCCCATTACCTTATTCTCCTATATAATCGTTTATATACAATTATTTATGTGATTTTTTATGTTTTTCGCTTGTTTTTCGCTTGTTTTTTACTTGTATTTAACAAGTCTATAGTATACAATTTTTCTTGTTGGCAGTAAGTATACATAAAAAAAATACATTGTCACATTAAGCAAATAAATGCTTGTTTACTAAGGAATACATAATGCGACCAAAAAAAACAATGGCAGAAAAGAAAATACAGACAACTGTCCACATGTCAGCGCATGCAATAAGCGAAGTTGAGGAATACCGCGCGGCATTCGGTGCAACTTTTTCAGGGGCTTGTGAACATCTTTTGAAAGAAGGGCTTAAGTCAATGGGGCAAAAATTCGGTAAAATAGAGAAGAAATTGATAGCATGTTTACCCATCTTTATTTAATCGCCTTAATCACATTTTTCGCCTTTGTGGGTAGTGTTTCAGCAGCTGAAACTTACCCACGTTGCTTTAAGCGCATATGTCCTGTGGGGGCTGTTGTAAAAGATGCGGATAAACATAAAATATACAGCAAGCCGCCACAGTACGTGAGAATAGAGAAGCCTGAGCGATGCAAGTGCATATATCCGCTTGAATTGCGAGCGTCATTGAAGTAATTAGGAGGGGCTAAGGAATGCCAAAAAAAATAGGAGAAATGATACATATTGTATTTTATGTAAATGGAAAACGTATGCAACGCACAACCGGGTTAAAATTTAACTCAAGAAATTGGCGTAAAGCTGCAAAAATGGAAACAGAAGAAAGAAGTAAAGCATTAAAAGATAAGCCATTTTTAAGCATTCCCTCTGAAAAAGAGCGTGCAAATAGATTAACAGTAGAACGTGTTTTAAGTGAATACTTAGAATACCTTGAGTTGAGAGTCAGATCAGGCGACGAAAAAAAACGCGTATTTGATGAAAAAAAGCGTAACTCTTTAAAATTTGAAGCATTATTTCCTGTAATTATTTTTGAACTGACAAAAAAAAATGTTTTGGAGCATATAAATACTAGGCAATTAGAATTTAACGAGACAAATGATAATGTAAACAGGCAGTTATCCGTTCTTTCATTGGCTATACAACATGCACAAAAATGGCATGGCGTAATAATAAGCAATGTAACAACGGGGTTAAGGTTGAAAAGAAACTCTCCTAGAACTCGACATGCAAGTATTGAAGAAATTGAACTGTTATTGTCAGCAGCAAAGAAAAGTGAAAATGTAAAATTATATGATTACGTAGTCATTCTTTTAAATACAGGTATGCGCGTCACAGAGCTGCTTAGTTTAAAAGAAAGTGAGTTATGTATAGAGGATAGAACAGCGACATTAAAAGACACTAAAAACGGCTCTACGAGAGTAGTTATATTAAATAATAAGGCTGTTAAATCGTTTAAAAGCCTTTTAGCTATAAAAAAGGCTCAAAGTAAAGGTATTTATAGTCCTTATATATTCCCGTCCGACTCTGAAAAAGGACATGTATTATGCTTCAAAAAAAGCTATAACTCAGCGTTAAAAACATCAGGCATAATATGGAAAGGAGAGGATAAATTAACAATGAGGGACTTAAGGACAACATATGCAACACACGCACTGAACTCAGGTGTACCCCTGAATGTTGTGCAGGGAATGCTGGGGCATAGCAGCCCAGAATTGACAGCTCGTGTATATGCATTTACAAAACTATCAGAAGATAAAAATAAAAATATACTGCTAAGATTTAAGATTTAATTTTTTAAAAAAATAAAATTATTTGGTTGACTTATGCGTGTATTTATATAATAATGAAAATCACTTGTTAATTACTTGTTTTTTTAAAAAGTTGGTAAAAAATTGAGAAACAAGGCTATAATTCACATCAACAGTGTAAATTATTAGTATTTGTAATTAAGGCAAACATAATTAAAACAGTAACTTAGCTACTTTGGGGATGGTGGGTCTGGAGTGACTCGAACACTCGACCTGCCGATTATGAGTCGGATGCTCTAACCAACTGAGCTACAGACCCCCTAAGTGAGGCAGGAATTGTAGCAAAACAGAAA